>Ga0194129_10000043_pt1 | contig 232288 bp, 191 predicted proteins | sample TA2KigCa35mmetaG_FD_150862 | JGI IMG/M metagenome (GOLD analysis project Ga0194129, IMG submission 150862) | Freshwater microbial communities from Lake Tanganyika, Tanzania - TA2015038 Kigoma Deep Cast 35m | ecosystem: Environmental > Aquatic > Freshwater > Lake | place: Tanzania: Lake...
CGCCTTCTTCAAGCACCGCGAACGCATCCACGCGCTGGAGCAGGTCCAGCGGGAGGCCGACCTCCGCGCGGCCGAGCAGCAACGCAGCGCGGTGACCGCGGAACTGCGGCGGCTGCAGGCGCAAATCGAACCCCACTTCCTCTTCAACACCCTCGCCAACGTTCAATCCCTGATCAGCAGCAATCCGGCGGCGGCGCGGGACCTCCTCACGCAACTCAACGCCCACCTTCGCGCCGGGCTCAAGCACAGCCGCGCGAACACGACCGCGCTCGCGGAGGAGTTCAAGCTGCTGGAGTCGTACCTGCGCATCCACGCCCACCGCATGGGGCCGCGCTTCCGCTGGGAACTCAATCTCCCCGAAGATCTGCGCAACCTGCCGTTCCCACCCATGCTGCTCCAGCCACTCGTGGAAAACGCCGTCCGACACGGGATTGAGCCGAAGGTCGGCGACGGAAGCGTCACGCTCTCCGCCCGCCGGCAGGCCGGGGCCCTCGTGCTCAGCGTGGTCGACGACGGCGTTGGCTTCCAGCCCAAGCCGGGATTCAGCGGGGTCGGGCTCGCCAACATCCGCGAACGGCTGACCCTGCTCTTCGGACCCGACGCCCGCCTCGATCTCAAGGAAAACAAAGGCCCCGGCCTGACCGCTGAACTATGGATTCCCCCAAACGACCCCGCGCCCTGATCGCCGACGACGAGCCCACCCTCGCCGCCGATCTCGCCGTCCGCCTCGGACGCGCCTGGCCGGAACTCGAAATCGCCGCCGTCGTTCATCAGGGCCCCGCCGCCGTCGACGCCCTCACGCGCCTCCAACCCGAGATCGCGTTCCTCGACATCCGGATGCCCGGCCTCACCGGACTGGAGGTCGCCGCCAAGGTGACCGTGCCGCACCTCGTCTTCGTGACCGCCCACGACGAGTACGCGGTCTCCGCCTTCGACGCGGCCGCCGCCGACTACCTCCTCAAGCCTGTCACCGATGAACGTCTGGAGGAAACCGTCCGCCGCCTCCAGTCCCGCCTTGCCACCGGCGCGCCGGCCACCGACGCGGACGCGATCCTCCGCCAGCTCCTTTCCCCGGGCCCGCCGCGTCTGGAGTTCGTCCGCGCGAGCGTCGGGTCCGAGACCCACCTCGTCGAGGTGGCGAGCATCCTCTACTTCCGGGCCGACGAGCGTTACACCGCGGTCCAGACCGCAAGCCGCGAGTACCTGATCCGGACGCCGCTGAAAGACCTGCTGAAGCAACTGCCCCCGGAGCACTTCTGGCAGATTCACCGCAACACGATCGTGAATCTGCGCGCGGTCCAGAGCGCCCGGCGCGACTTTGCCGGGAGGCTGACGCTGCAACTGCGCGGGCGGACCGAGGCGCTGCCGGTCAGCCGCGCCTTCGCCCACCGCTTCCAGCAGATGTAACGCCCCGACCGCTACGCCGCGATCACTTCGCGTGCGATCCGTCGCAGTGCCCCTGCGGATTCTGGGTCTTGCCGCAGCCGCACTTCTTGGGTTGGGGCGCCGGCGCGGGGGTGGCGTGGGAGCCATCGCAATGGCCCTGCGCATTCTTCGTCCGTCCACAGCCACACTTCTTTGCTCCCATGCGGGCTACCTTAGCAAGGCACGGAGCGGGATCAACTCGGAAGCGCGCTCCTGCCGCCTCCCTAGCGTTTCCGCATCGGCAGGTCCGGCCGCATCTCGGGCCGGTCCTTCCTCGCGCGCACTCGCTGCATGGCACCGGTGGCGGCGACCGCCGGGCGGGCATCGCCGCGGCGCTTGGGGGTGGTCTTGGCCTGACCTGGTTTGGTGTTTCTCATCGTGGGGTTCTCGGGTGGGTTGGCGTTTCTGAACACTCCTACTATAACCCGATTTCCAGCCGGCGCTGTTCGTTTTCTGCAAAGGTCTGCGCATCGGTGGAGTCCCGCCCGCCAAGGCGCGCACCGGATTCGCCAAGAAACGCGAGGACGGTCGGAGGCCTTTCCACGATGATGGGGCCATGATCAATCCCCACTTCCCCATCGAAACGGCGTCGGACGCGGGCGTCTCAGACCCCCGCTGGGCTTGGCACTTGAAAGCCCTCGTTCGCCTGCGCGAGACGCTCCTCCGCGCCCACGCCGAGCATGAGGCGAGCGCGGCGGACCGCGCCGAGTTGCACTCGGTCAATCCCGTGGACATCGCCGAGGACCGGATCGAACACCAAGTCATCCTTGCCGAACTGCACGCTGAAGAGGATCGCCTCGCCGAAATTGAAGCCGCCCTGAGCCGCATCCGGGCCGGGAAGTACGGGCTTTGCGAGGCCACCGGCGAGCCGATCCCTCCGGCGCGGCTCAGAGCAATCCCGTGGACCCGCTTCTCGCTGGGTGCAGCGGAGCGGGCCGAGCGAGTCTCGCTGCCGCCTTTCCAGCGTCCGCGCCAGCGTCCGTCGGGCGCCTGACGCCGGTCGCTACGGCGGATCGGAGCGCTGTTCGGAAAGAAAGGCGACCAGCGCCGCCAGATTCTCCGGCGGGAGTTGGCCGTACGACGCCTTGCGCCGCAGTTCATCCGCTCCGACAAAGGCCCGGAGTTTATCGCGAAGGATCTCCAGCAGTGGCTGGCCGAGCAAAACATCAGAACGATCTACATCACCCCGGCGAGCCCATGGGAAAGCGGGTTCGTCGAAAGCTTCCACAGTCGCTTCCGCGACGAATGCCTGAACCGCGAGCAACTCTGGACCCTGACGGAGGCGCCCTGACGTCGGCCAGCGAGGCGTGGTTCCCGCAGTGGTTCGCGTGGATGGTCCCGCTCTTCGGCGGCGACGCCGCGGTCCGTCAGTGGCACCACCTGGCGACATGGTTCTTCATCGTGTTCACCATGGTCCACGTGTACCTGGTGTTCCATCATGACTACGTCGAAGGCCACGGCGTGCTGTCATCGATGGCCGGGGGGTGGAAGTTCCTGCCGCGCCGCAGCAACGGGGGCTCGCCCGACTCCGGCGCGAAGGCCGCCCGGCCCGCGCAGGACGCTGGGAGCACCCGACCCATGCCAGCCCGGGCGAGGGACGCGGACGCGAAAGCAACCGCGACCGTCAAGGAAGACCGGAGGCCGGGGTCATGATCGCCACCGACGTCGACCTCGTCGGCGGCGCTCTCCCCTCGAGCGGCCGGCCTTCTCCCGCCGTGGTCGTGATCGGCGTGGGCGCGAGCGTGACGCACCTCGAGTGGATCGAGTCGGTCCGCGGCGACATCGCGGCCTGGGCACTGATCGTCTTTGGCGCGCTCTATGCCGCGTGGGGCGCGTGGCGCCTGCGGCGCGGGGCGGGCGACGGCCACAGCCACGGGCACCTGCTTCGACTGCACTCGGCGGATCACGTGCATAATCCCCGCACCGGCGAGGAGGTCAGCCTGACTCCGTGGATCCTCTTCGCGACTTTCGTGTTCGGGCCCTGCGAACCGCTCATCCCGCTCTTCATTTATCCAGCGGCGACGAGCGGTTGGACCGGGGCGGGACTCGTCTCGCTGGCGTTCTCCGCCGCCACAATCGGCTGCATGGTCATCATCGTGCTCGCGGTGCACCTCGGCCTGGCGCGCCTGCCGGAGGGCCGACTCGCCCGCTACACCCACATCCTCGCCGGCGGCACTATTGCGCTCAGCGGCCTCGCGATCCAGTTCCTTGGCCTGTAGGCGGGCCCGCCTCCCCTCCGCGCCGCCTCAGTGCGGCGCCGGAAAGAGCTCCCCGACGCGCCGGCGGCGGTAGTCGAAGATCGTCGTCAGCTGGCGGCCGATCCACGCAGCGTGGAGCAGGTCGCCGAGCGGGCCCCAGCCCACCTCGTACGTGACCCGGTCAAGCATTGCCACGCCCCGCCCGTCGGACCGGGGCCGGAAGTGGTGCTCGTGGTGCCAGAGCCGATACGGACCGATCCGCTGCTCGTCCACGAAGAACTCCCCCTCCCGCACGTGTGTGATCTCGGTCAGCCAGCGCGTCCGCACGCCCGGCAGCACGCCGATGCGATACTCGATCATCTGCCCGGGAAACATCCGGGGATCCACCTCCCCGAGAATCTGGAACGAGAGCGACGGCGGCGTGAGCGTGTCGAGGTTGTGCGGGGACGCGAAGAATTGCCAGATGGCTGCGGGATCACCCCACACCTCCTGCTCGCGGACGAGACGATGGATCATGCCCTGACGGGATGCAGGACACCGGCGGACGCAAGTGCGCGGACCGGGCGCATCGGCCGAGGGCACGGCCGTTCGGGTCCGGTTCCCCGGGATGCGTCTCAGCGCAGGCGGAGGAAGAGCCAGATGCCCAACCCCAGCATGGCCGCGTTCGGCAGCAGCGCCGCCGCGACCGGGGGAATCACATCCTTCCCGCCCAAGGCGTAGCTCGCCTTCACGAGCGGGAAATACAGGGCGAAGAGCCCGATTGACTTGGAAACCCCGACCGCCGGGTTGACCCGGACCCCCTGCACCGCGAAGGGGATGGCGATCGCGAGGATGATCAGCGGACCCAAGGTATCGAACCACAGCGAGTAGTACCGCGTCGCGTACAGCGGCAGCTTGGGGCTGTCGTCCAGTTCGAAGTGCTGCAGGATCGTCCGCAGTTCGCTGAACGAGAGATCCCCCGGCTTGCGGTCGAAGACCTGCATCAGGTCCGGATCCTCGCGCAGATGGGGCACCGCCTTCTCCGCGAAGAACGCGAGCCGCATCGTCTCGCCGCTCTCGGGATCGAACCAGATTTCCTGCCCCTCCTTGAACACCCAGTAGCCCCGGGCCTCGTCGCGCCACGCCTCCCGGGCGAGCAGCCGCGTCTTCTCCCTCCGCTGCGGGTCGAGTTCGGTGACGCTGACCCCGTAGCCACGACCGGTGTACGGGGAGAAACGGTTCATGAACCAGACCCGGTGCTCGCGCTGGTTGTCGAAGGCGACGCTCTTGACGGCGCCGATGCGGTCGCTCGCACCGGTCCGCCCGTCGCGCTCGTAGCGCAGCCGGTCCCGCAGCGTCCGCGCCTGCTCAAGCGATTGCGGGATGACCGAAGCCGTGAACCACCAGGAGACCCCGCAGAGCAGGAGCGCGCAGACCCAGAGGCTACGCGTGATCCGGAACATCCCCAATCCCGCGGCCCGCATCGCGGTGATCTCGTTGGCGCGGTGCAACTGGCCGAGCGAGAAGAGCAGCGAGACGAGCAGCGCCAGCGGCAGGACGACCGAGAACGAAGCCGGCATGCTGATCAGGTAGTAGTAGGCAATGTCCGAGGCGACCGCCCCCTCCTTGAGCAAATCCTCGAAGTCATCGTAAAGCGACTGCATCAGCAGCAGTCCCAAGGTGGCCCCGAGGACGAGGCTGAAGATCTTCAGCCATTCGCGGAGGATGTGGCGGTCGATGAGGCTCACCCCGAGCAGGGAAGCCGGAGCGTCCGGGGATTGGAACCGAAAAAGCGGCGGCGGCCGCCGAGTCTGAATGTTCACGGCCGGCGTCGACTCACGCACTTTCCTTGGCCAGCGCCGTTTTGGTTGAAACCGGACCGCCCCGCGCCTTTTCTCGCCGGAGTCGAACGCCGCTTCCTCCCTCCACGCCCCGGTTCCCGTCCTCGCATGCGCCGCCTCCTTGCCCTTACCTTCTCCCTCGTCCTGCCCGCCCTCACCCTCCGGGCCGCGGAACCGATCAAGATCGGCGAGTACGCCTCGCTCACCGGCAAGGAGGCCACCTTCGGGCAGTCGTCGCACAAGGGTACGGTCCTGGCCATCGAGGAGATCAACGCCGCCGGCGGCCTGCTCGGCCGTCCCCTGCAGTTGATCGCGGAGGACAACCAGTCCAAGCCGGGCGAGTCCGGCACGATCGCCACCAAGCTCATCACCCGCGAAAAGGTCGTGGCGCTCCTCGGCGAAGTGGCGTCCAGCCGCTCGATCGAGGCCGCCATCGTCGCCCAGCGCTACCGCATCCCGCTCATCTCCCCGTCCTCGACCAACCCCAAGGTCACGGAAATCGGCGACTACATCTTCCGCGTCTGCTTCATCGACCCCTTCCAAGGGACCGCGCTCGCCAAGTTCGCCCGCGGCCACCTGCAGGCGAAGCGCGTCGCGATCGTGACCTCGGTCTCCTCGGCCTACTCGGTCGGGCTGGCCAAGTATTTCCGCGAGCAGTTCCTCGCCGACGGCGGCACGATCGTGCTCGAGCAGAAGTACGCCGAGGGCGACAAGGACTTCAAGGCGCAGCTGACGGCGATCAAGGCCACGGCCCCGGACGCGATCTTCGTGCCGGGCTACTACACGGAGGCGGCGCTGATCTGCAAGCAGGCGCGCGACCTCGGACTCACCGTGCCGCTCTTCGGCGGGGACGGCTGGGAGGCGCCTGAGCTGGTGTCGATCGGCGGCGCGGCGGTGGAAGGCACGTATTACTCCACCCACTACTCACCCGAGTCTCCGGCCCCGGCCGTGCAAGGGTTCATCCAGCGCTTCCGGGCCCGCTGGTCGGGCGAGACGCCCGACGCGATGGCGGCGCTCGGCTACGACAGTGCGCTTGTGCTCGCCGACGCGATCCGCCGCGCGGGTTCGACCGAGCCGGCGAAGGTCCGCGACGCGCTGGCCGCGACGCGGAATCTGGAGGGCGTGAGCGGTCGGACGACGATCGATGCCCAGCGCAACGCGTCGAAGCCGGCCGTGATTGTCGAGGTGCGCAACGGCTCCTTCCGTTTCGTGCAGACGGTCGAGCCCTGACCCGACGCGCTCGGACGGGTGATGACTGAGTTCCTGCAGCAGCTCCTGAACGGCCTCTCGCTGGGGGCGATCTACGCCCTGATCGCGCTCGGCTACACGATGGTGTACGGCGTGCTGCGGTTCATCAACTTCGCGCATTCCGACGTCTTCATGATCGGCGCGTTCGCCGGCTACTACCTCGGGCAGCGCGTACCCGCAGGCACCCTCGCCGGCGGGCTTGCGGTGATGGCGGGTGCAATGGTGATCTGCGCCGTCCTTGGCATGGCCATTGAGCGGCTCGCCTACCGCCCCCTGCGCGGCGCGCCCACCCTGAACGTGCTGATCACGGCGATCGGCGTCTCGCTGTTCCTGCAGTACACGGGCCAGCTCATCTTCGGCGCCACGCCCCGGACCTTTCCCCAGCTCTTTCCGGCCGCGCGGCTGTCGATCGGGCCCCTCTCCGTGTCGAGCAATCAGCTGCTCGTGATCGCGGTGGCGCTCGTGCTGATGATCGCGCTGCAGCTGATCGTCTTCCGCACCCGCATCGGCACGGCGATGCGGGCCGTGTCGCTCAACCCCAACGCGGCGCGACTCGTCGGGGTGAACAACGATGTCGTGATCAGCTTCACCTTCGGTCTCGGCTCCGCCCTCGCGGCGGCCGGGGGCATCCTCTACGCGATGAACTACCCGTCGATCGACCCGCTGATGGGCGTGATGCCGGGCTTGAAGGCCTTCGTTGCCGCGATCCTCGGCGGCATCGGCAACATCCCCGGCGCCGCGCTCGGCGGACTGCTCCTCGGCACGGTCGAGACCTTCGTCGGCGGCAGTGCGTTCTCCACGTACAAGGACGCGATCGCATTCGCGATCCTCATCCTCATCCTCCTCTTGCGGCCCGCCGGTCTGCTCGGGCGCTTCGTCGCCGAGAAGGTCTGATCCCGCATGCCGCGCCCCCTGCTGCTCCTTCTCGCCGCGCTCGCGGTCAGCATCGCAATCTCGGCGGCCTCCGCGCACCTTGATCCGTACTTCCTCGACGTCGCCATGGGCGTCGGCATCGCGATCATCCTCGCCGTCTCGCTCAACCTCGTCAACGGCCACACCGGGCAGTTCTCCCTGGGTCATGCCGGCTTCATGGCCGTCGGGGCCTACCTGTCGTCGGCCGTCACGCTCTTCCTCGGCCCGTCCCTGCTCGGGGCCGACGGCGGCGGTCCGCTGGGCCAGGGCCTGCTCTTCGCCGGCGCCCTCGCCTGCGGCGGCGCCTGCGCGGCCTGCGCCGGGCTGCTGATCGGCCTGCCCTCGCTCCGCCTCAAGGGCGACTACCTCGCACTCGTGACCCTCGGCTTCGGCGAGATCATCCGCGTGATCTTCCAGAACGTCGAGGCCCTCGGCGGGGCCCTCGGGCTCATCGGCATGCCGCCGTACACGACCTTCGGCTGGATCTACGGCTGCGCCGCACTCGCGGTCTACACCGTCGCCTGCCTCGTGAACTCCACCTACGGCCGCGGCTTCCTCGCCACCCGCGACGACGAGATCGCCGCCGAGGCGGTCGGGCTCGACACCACCCGGTACAAGATCGTCGCCTTCGTCACCGGCGCCTTCTTCGCCGGGGTCGCCGGCGGGCTGTTCGCCCATTTCAAGCTCGCCATCGATCCGCGGGGCTTCGACTTCACCCGCTCCATCGAGATCGTGGTCATGGTCATCCTTGGCGGCATGGGCCGCACCGCCGGCGTCATCGCCGCAGCCATCCTGCTCACCCTGCTGCCGGAGATCCTCCGGCCCGTCGCGGAGTACCGCATGATCCTCTACTCGCTGCTGCTGGTCGTGCTCATGCTGCTGCGGCCGCAGGGCCTCTTCCACCGCGGCGCGAAAGGGGTGCGCCCGTGACGTCCGTCCCGGAACCGGGGTCCGCGGCCGGCGAGCCGCTGCTCGAGCTGGAGCAGGTCACGCTGCGCTTCGGCGGCCTGACCGCGGTGAACGCGGTCGACCTCACGCTGCGCCGCGGCGAACTCGTCGGGCTGATCGGCCCCAACGGCGCGGGCAAGACCACCGTCTTCAACCTGATCACCGGCGTCTACCAGCCAAGCGAGGGCCGGGTGCGGTTCGCGGGCGAGGATCTCGCTGGCCGGCGCGTGAACGCGATCGTCGGCCGCGGCATCGCGCGCACGTTCCAGAACATCCGGCTCTTCGGCAGCCTGAGCGTGCGCGACAACGTCCGGGCAGCCTGCAATCGCCAGCGCACCGCCGCCCCCTGGCAGGCGCTGCTGCGGATGGGGCGGTTCCAAGCCGACGAGGCGGCCATCGCCCGCCGCGCCGAGGAATTGCTCGAACTCTTCAACCTCGGGCGGTTCCGCGACGAACCGGCCGGCAGCCTGCCTTACGGCGAACAACGGCGCCTCGAGATCGTCCGCGGCCTCGCCACCCGGCCGCAGTTGCTGCTGCTCGACGAGCCAGCCGCCGGGATGAACCCCGCCGAGAAGCTCGAACTGGTGCGCCTGATCCAGCAGATCCACCGGCAGTTCAACCTCACGATCCTGCTCGTCGAGCATTCGATGAAGGTCGTGATGGGCGTGTGCCAGCGCATCGCGGTGCTCGACTACGGACTCAAGATCGCGGAGGGCACCCCGGCCGAGATCCAGCGGGACCCGAAGGTCATTGAGGCCTACCTCGGCGAGGACCATACCACGCGACGCGCCCACCACTGAGCCCGTCCCGCGCCCCGCCATGCTCACCGTCTCCGATCTTCACGTCTCCTACGGCGCCATCAACGCGCTGTCGGGCGTCTCGTTCACGATTCCGCAGGGGGCCATCGTGACGCTGATCGGCGGCAACGGTGCGGGCAAGACGACCACGCTCCGGACGATCTCCGGCCTCCTCCGGCCGCGCCGCGGGTCGGTCACGTTCCGCGGCGAGGACATCACCGCCCTGCCCGCCCACGCGATCGTCGCGCGCGGCCTCTGCCATGTGCCGGAGGGGCGCATGGTATTCGCCAACCTCTCGGTGGACGAAAATCTGGCGATGGGCGCCTACCTGCTGCGCGACCGCGAGCGGATCGCGCGCAACCGGGAATTCGTCTTCGGCATCTTCCCCCGCCTCAAGGAGCGGCTCCGGCAGACCGCCGGCACCCTCTCCGGCGGGGAGCAGCAGATGCTCGCGATCGGGCGCGCCCTCATGGGCGACCCGGCTTTCCTGATGCTCGACGAGCCATCGCTGGGCATCGCGCCCCGCCTGATCGCCACCATCTTCGAGAAGATCGTGGAGATCAACCGCACCCAGGGTCTCACGATCCTGCTCGTGGAGCAGAACGCCAACCTCGCCCTTGAGGTTTCCGCCGGGGCCTACGTGCTCGAGACCGGCCGGGTGGTCATGCAGGGGCCCAGCGCGCAGCTCCGCGACGATCCCCAGCTCCGCGCGACCTACCTCGGCGGCGGCCCCGTCGGCTGAACCCGACCGCCGCGCCCGCCCGGGGCGAGCGTCGGAATTAACCATTGCCGCGCGCCGGGCCCTGCCTTGTGCTCCGGCCATGGCGCCTGCGCAAGAAGCTTGGTCTTCCCGCCTCGGAGTGATTCTCGCCGTCGCGGGCTCCGCCGTCGGTCTCGGCAACTTTCTCCGCTTCCCCGGCCTTGCCGCCCAGTACGGCGGCGGGGCGTTCATGGTCGCCTACTTCGTGTCACTCCTGATCATCGGCCTGCCGCTCGGGTGGGTCGAGTGGACGCTCGGGCGCGAGGGCGGGCGACGCGGGTTTCACTCCTCGCCCGGCATTTTCCACGCCCTGCTGGACCGCCCGTGGGCCCGCCACCTCGGCGTGATCGGCTTCTTCACCCCGGTGCTGATCTACACGTACTATGTCTACGTGGAGGCGTGGTGCCTCGGCTACGCCGTCAACGCCCTGACCGGTCGACTGAGCGAGCCGGGACTCAACTTCGGCCAGTTCTTCGCCGCCTTCACCGGCGTCGGCGAGGACGGCGTGGCGCTGAAGTTCAGCCTGAACGACGTGGGGCTCTTCCTGATCCTCGTCTTCATCCTCAACTTCGTCTTCATCTATCGCGGCATCTCCAAGGGGATCGAGAAGGTCTGCACCTACGCCATGCCGGCGCTCATCCTGATCGCGCTGGTGATTCTCGTGCGGGTGCTGACGCTCGGAACGCCGGACCCGTCGAAGCCGGAGCAGAGCGTGCTGAACGGCCTTGGTTACCTCTGGAACCCCGGCAACGTGCTGGAGGGCCTGCGCAACCCGGAGCTGTGGCTCGCGGCCGCCGGCCAGATCTTCTTCTCCCTGTCCGTCGGCTTCGGCGTGATCATCACCTACGCCAGCTACCTGCGCCGGCGGGACGACGTCGTCCTGTCGGGCCTGACCGCCTCCGCCGCCAACGAGTTCTGCGAAGTGGGCCTCGGCGGCCTCATCACCGTGCCGGCCGCGTTCGTCTTCCTCGGGGTGGCGGGCATCGCGGGCCAGGGGACGTTCGCCCTCGGCTTCAACGTGCTGCCCGAGGTCTTCGTCCGCATGCCGGGCGGCCAAGTCTTCGCCGCGATCTTCTTCATTCTCCTCTTCCTCGCGGCAATCACGAGTTCACTCTCCATGCTCCAGCCGGGCATCGCCTTTCTCGAGGAGGGCTTCGGTCTCGGACGCAAGGCATCCGTGGCGCTGCTCGGCTTCGCCACCGCCCTCGGCACCCTCTTCGTCTGGTACTTCTCCAAGGACCTGAAGGCGATGGACACGATCGATTTCTGGGTGGGGACGCTGATGCTCTTCGTTCAGGCCACCATCCTCGTGATCATCTTCGGCTGGCGGATCGGAGTGAACGAGGGCTGGCGGCTCATGCACGAGGGCGCGGAGATGCGCGCCCCGGACTTCTATCGCTTCGTGCTGAAGTACATCACGCCCCTCTTCCTCATTGGCATCTTTGTGATGTGGCTGCTCCGCAACGTCGCCGGCTGGAACTTTTCGTTCCGCAACCCAGCCTTCCAGCCCAGCGGCTACATCAACGACTTGATCGGCCCCAACCCAAGCCCCGTCGCCCAGCTCACGATCGGGCTCATCGCCATCTCCACGATCTTCGCCCTTCTTCTCACCCACCTCGCCGGCAATCGCTGGAACGCCGCCCGCGCGGCGCGCCGCCACCGGAACTCCTGAACCATGACCCCCGGCGGCTGGATCAACCTCATCCTCTCGGTCGGCTTCGTCACCGTCCTTTTCGTCTACTGCCTCATCCGCGTCCTCCGTCGTCCGGCCAAGGATCACACCCTCGCCCACGTCGAGCCAATCGAGCGCGACGAAACCGACGCGCGTTGAGCCCTTCAGATCCGGGGCCGTCCCCGACCGTCCCTTCCCCCTTGCCCGCCCCGTGCCGCCGGCGCGTCGGTGTTGCGACGCACGTTCCCGGGCCTCCGCGAAGATCGCGCCCAAGCAGTTCATCCCAAACAGCTTTTCCTCGCGATGCCAATCGATCGCCTTAGCCGGGGTGTACGCGACCGCTTGATTTTTCCCCCGGTCGGCTAAACTAGCGGGCTCCGCCGCACCATCGGCCCCAACCTTTATGTCGCACGCTCCGCAAACCTTCGAATTCCAAGCCGAGATCAAGCAGCTGCTCGATATCGTCATCCACTCGCTCTACACGGAGAAGGAGATCTTCGTCCGCGAGTTGGTTTCCAACGCCTCCGACGCGCTGGAGAAGCTCCGGCACCTGAAGCTGACGGAGAAGGACCTCGCCGACGAGGCGACCGAGCTGGAGATCAGCCTCACCACGGACGAGACCGCAAAGACGCTGACGATCCAGGATTCGGGCATCGGCATGACGCGCTCCGAGCTGATCGAGAACCTCGGCACGATCGCGCACTCGGGCTCCAAGGCCTTCCTGAAGTCGCTCTCCGAGGCGGGCCAGAAGAACGCCAACCTCATCGGTCAGTTCGGCGTCGGCTTCTACTCCGCGTTCATGGTCGCGAAGTCGGTCAAGGTCTACGCCCGCTCCTGGCGCACCGCCGAGCCGGGGCACGTCTGGACCAGCGACGGCAGCGGCAGCTACACGGTCGAGGAGGTGCCGGACCAGCGGCGCGGCGTCCGCATCGTGATCGAGCTGAAGGACGACTGCGGCGACTACTGCCAGGACTGGAAGGTCAAGGAGATCCTCGAGCGCTACAGCGCGTTTGTCTCCTTCCCGATCAACCTCAACGGCAAGCGCATCAACACCGTCCAGGCCCTGTGGCTGCGCAGCAAGGCCGAGATCAAGGACGAGGAATACACCGAGTTCTACAAGTTCCAGGCCCACGCATTCGACGAGCCCCGGCTGCGCCTGCATTTCTCGGCCGACGCGCCGCTGACCATCAACGCGCTGCTCTTCGTCCCGAAGGAGAACGCCGAGAAGCTCGGTTTCTCCCGCACCGAGCCCAGCGTGTCGCTCTACTGCCGCAAGGTGCTGATCGACGCCAAGCCGAAGGACCTGCTGCCCGAGTGGCTTCGCTTCCTCAAGGGCGTCGTCGACAGCGAGGACCTGCCGCTGAACATTTCGCGCGAGACGATGCAGGATCGCGCCCTGATCGAGAAGCTGAACAAGGTCATCACGAAGCGCTTCCTCAAGTTCCTCGAGGAGGAGGCCAAGAACCGCGCCGAGGCCTATCAGGACTTCTACACGCAGTTCGGCATCTTCCTGAAGGAGGGCGCCGCGCTCGACTTCACGCACAAGGATCAACTCGTGAAGCTCCTCCGCTTCGAGTCGTCCCTCACCGAGAAGGGCAAGACGACCTCCCTCGCCGATTACGTCTCGCGGATGTCCGCGGAGCAGAAGGACATCTATTACCTCATCGGACCCAACCGCGAGGCCATCGAGCACGGCCCGTACCTCGAGGGTCTCAAGGCCCGCAATCTCGAGGTGCTGTTCTGCTACGAGCCCGTGGACGAGTACGTGATGAACAACGTCCGCGAGTTCGACGGCAAGAAGCTGCAGGCCGCGGACCGCGGCGACCTGAAGCTCTCCGACCTGCCGAAGCCGCCGGGAGAGGAGACGCTCACCGAGGAGCAGACGAAGGCGCTGACCGAGTGGCTGAAGACCACGCTCGGCGACCGCGTCGAGGAGGTGAAGTCCAGCGAACGTCTCGTGGGTTCCCCCGCCCTCGCGACCAACGCCGACGCGTTCATGTCGCCGCAGATGCGGCGCATGATGCGCGCCATGAACCGCGAGGGCGCCGACGCGCCGCTCAAGGTGAATCTCGAGATCAACCCGCGCCACGCGGTCGTCCGCCGCCTCCACGCCCTGCGCGAGTCGGCCCCCGACCGCGCCGCCCTCGTCGGCGAGCAGTTGCTCGACAACGCGCTCATCGCCGCCGGCCTGCTCGAGGATCCGACGCGCATGGTCGCCCGCCTCTACAAGCTGCTGGAAACCGCCTGAGCACCCGCGGCGGGCCGCCCGGCGCCGGGACGCGCGGGCGGCTGGTTCGGTGACAAATCCGTGACGCGGCCGGTTCCCGCTCGTTCCGTCCGCGTCCCGCTCTAGCGTTCGCGCGTCCCCGCCCTCTCTCCCATGTGCGCCTCCTCCCGGAAACGCCGCCCGCCGCCCGTCGAACAGGTCACCGAGCCCGCGGTGCACACCGCCCCGGTGGAGCCGTCGCTCCGGCCGGCCAAGGCCGCGTACTTCAACCGGGAACTGTCCTGGCTGGCCTTCAACCGCCGCGTGCTGGAGCAGGCCGAGAACCCGCGCCACCCGCTCCTCGAGCGGGTCCGTTTCCTCGCGATCGTCTCGTCCAACCTCGATGAGTTCTTCGAGATCCGCGTCGCCGGCCTGATCCAGCAGGTGGAGTCCGGCGTGACCGAGGCGAGCATCGACGGCCAACCGCCCCGCGAGCAACTGCGCCGCATCCACTCGGTCGTCGCCTCCCTCGTCGAGGACCAGTACCGCTGCTGGCGCGAGTCCCTGCTCCCGGCCCTCGCCAGCGAAGGCATTGAGGTCAAGTCCGCGAAGACACTCACGCCGGAGGAGCGCTCCTGGGTCGAGACCTACTTTCGCGAGCAGGTCATGCCCGTGCTCACCCCCCTCGGGCTGGACCAGTCCCACCCGTTTCCCCAGCTCGGCAACAAGACGCTGAACGTCGTCGTCTCCCTCGATCATCCGGAGATCCCGGAGGTTGACCACATGGTCGCGATCCTGCCGGTGCCGCGCATCCTGCCGCGTCTCGTCCGGCTGGGATCGACGAAGCCGGCCGGCGAGCGGTATCTCTTCCTGACGGAGATCATCAAGCTCTGCGCGGGCGAGTTCTTCCCCGGCTACCGCCTGCACGGAGCCTGGGCCTTCCGCGTCACGCGCAACAGCGACCTCTACATCGACGAGGAGGAGGCTGAGAACCTGCTCAAGAAGATCGAGGAGGAGCTGCGCAACCTGCGCCGCGGCTCCGCCGTGCGCTTGGAAATCGAGGAGGGCGTGGAGGACCCGATCTTCAACACGCTCTGCAACCATCTCGGTCTTTCGCATGAGTACGTCTTCCGCCTCGCGGGGCCGTTGAACCTGCTGCGGCTGAACAGTCTGACCGAGATCAACCGGCCGGACCTGAAGTTCCCGCCGTTCGCCCCGGTCAACGTCTCACCCCTGCAGCGCCCCGAACGCATCTTCGAGTCGCTGCGCGCCCAGGATGTGCTCCTGCACCACCCGTATGACTCCTTCCAGCCGGTGGTGGACTTCATCGAGCAGGCGGCGCACGACCCGGCGGTGTTCGCGATCAAGCAGACGCTTTACCGGACCAGCGGCGACTCCCCGATTGTCCGCGCGCTGATGGAGGCCTCGCGCAACGGCAAGCAGGTGACCGCGCTGGTGGAGCTGAAGGCGCGGTTCGACGAGGCGAACAACATCCAGTGGGCGCGCCAGTTGGAGGACGCCGGCGTGCACGTGGTCTACGGGCTTGTCGGCCACAAGACGCACTGCAAGTGCTCGCTGGTCGTGCGCCACGAGGGCGAGGCGATGCGCCGCTATGTCCACCTCGGCACGGGGAACTACAACCCGCGCACCGCGCGCCTGTACACCGACCTGAGCTTCTTCACGGCCAGTCCGGAGATCACTGCGGACGTCGCGAATCTCTTCAATGCGCTGACCGGGTTCGGCCGGGCGCCGGAATTCCAGCACCTGCTGGTCGCGCCGTTCAATCTCCACGGGCGGATCAACGACCTGATTCGGAGCGAGACCGCGAACGCCGCCGCCGGACGCCCGGCGCGGATCATCGCGCAGATGAACTCGCTCGTCGACAAGACGACGATCGACAACCTCTACGACGCGTCGCGCGCGGGTGTGCAGATCGACCTGATCGTCCGCGGCATCTGCTGCCTCGTGCCCGGCGTACGGGGTCTGAGCGAGACCATCCGCGTCCGCAGCATCGTGGGCCGCTTCCTCGAACACGCCCGCGCGTTCTACTTCGAGAACGCGGGCGGCGAGCCGCTGATCTACGCCGGGAGCGCCGACTGGATGTCGCGCAACTTCTTCCGCCGCGTCGAGGCACTCTTCCCGATCCACGACCCCGCGCTCCGCCACTGGGTGCGGGAGGAACTCTTCGGCATGGCGCTGGGCGACTCGGTGCAGGCGCGGCAACTCCACGCCCACGGTGGCTACCTGCCGGTCCCGCCCGCGCCCGGCCGGGAGCCCTTCTCCTCCCAAGTCTACTTCATGGCCGCCGCCAACGCCCGCGCCAGCAGCGTCGGAACCGGAACTCCTCCGGACACCGCGCGCCGCGCCTCCAGCACCCTCCTTTCGACCTGATCCGCGGAGAGCCGACCTGCCGCCTCAGGGTCCGACCACCACGGTCGAGGTCACGTCCTGGCCATTGCGCTCCAGCCGGCCCGCCACCGTCTTCGCCGGCAGGGAGACGCCATGCGCGTTCGTGCCCGCCCCCATCCGCACCGCCGTCGCCGTGCCAAACTCAATCGCGCGGCCGTTCGTCTGCAGGAGGTCGCCACCCGCGATCCGGATATCGCCCGGGAAACCCGTCAGCCCCGCCACCGTGCCGGTCAGGAACTTGGGCGAGGCGGTGCCCGACGCATCGATGTCGCCGATCACAATCGGACCCGTGAAGTTCACGCCCGTCGCCACGAGGCCGACGTTGCCGGAAGAGCCGGAGAGCAGGGCGTTGCCGATCCGCACACCGCCGAACTGGCCGTTCGCGCTCGAGATCGTGATCAACGCCACATTTGCTAAACCATCGTAGGTCACCCCCGACTTCAGCACCGCCGGGTTGCCCGTGACCAAGCCGACGCTGAAGATGCCGAGGTTCGAGGTCTGGTCCGCCCCCGCGATGGTGATCGTCGGCGTGCCCTTCATGTAGCTCACCGTCGCCTGATTGTAGTTCACCGCCACCGCCGGACCCGTCGCATTGGCCAGCTGAAGGGTCAGGGTGCCGGAGCCGGAATACTCGACCTGCACGATGTCGTCGTTGGCGTCGATGAACGAGATGCGCGCCACCTGCCCGGGATCCGCCGTGATCACGGTCGCGGTGCCGGTGAGCAGGAACTGGTCGTAGATGTTGCCGTTGGGGTGCTGGATGTCCGAGGCGAACAGCACGGAATCCCCGACCAGGCGCGTCGTGGCGTTCAGCTCCAGCAAGGCCGCCTTACTCTGGAGCGTGGTGGTGCCAGCCGTCACCGCCACCGTGTACGCACTGACCTGCGCCGCCTGCGCGGAGGGAATGCTGTAGGTCGCCGCGTTGGCCCCGGAGATCGCCACGCCGTTGCGGCTCCACTGGTACGAAAGCGTCTGCGCCGAGGGATTGTTGACCGCGACGGTGAAGGACACCGCCACCCCGGGGTTCACCTTCTGCGATGTCGGCTGGGTGCCGATCGTCTCGGGTACGCTCGATCCGCCTGTGGTGATCGCCGACTCCGTCACGGGCAACGTCGTGAATGTCAGCGACCCCGTCTGCAGCGTCGGCGTTACCGCCGCAGCCGTGACCGTGATGTCCGCCATTGTGTAACCGGCGTCCACCGCCGTGATGCCCAGATTCGTCGTCGCCGCAGTCACGCTCGGCAGCAGGTTGCTGTCCACGCTCGACGAGAAGTCGTCGCGGAACGTCACGACCTCCAGCGCCCCATCACTGATGCGGAAAAACGGGGCTGCCACCGCGTCGCTGTCGAAATCCGGGGCCGTCAACCCGCCCGACATCGCATTCGTATGGCGCCGCCACCGCAGGTTGCTGAAGTCACCGTCCGCGAGACCGACGTGCACCGGGCCGCCGTCCGCGCTGCCCCCGGCGACGTTGCCCGACACCGTCGTGATCCAGATGCGGTTGCCCTCGATCCCCGGCAGGGTCGCGTTGCGCGCCGCGAAGGAGAGCCCGACCTGCGACTCCACCGCGCCGGCTGACGTAAGGAGGGCCAGCGCCGAGGCCTCCGGCGCGAACTGCATGTCCATGACCGAGCCGGACAGGAGCACGCGCCCGTTGGTCAATTCACCCGCCGGCGAGAGAAACGCCCCCGAGAGGCGGCGGGACCAGACGAGCGCGCCGGCCGACGTCAGCTTCGAGACGGTGCCGGTCGCCCCGCCCATCATCGAAATCTCCGTGCCGCCGAGATAGATGCTCTGGCTCGGGGAGTCGGCGTACACCGTGAAGGTCGCGTCGCCGACGACCCGGCCCGTAGAGCTTCCGCCACTCCTACAAGGCCCACGCGGGGATCCCGAGTTCCTTGGCCACGGTCTTCACCGTGCGATCCCCGTGCAGCGTCAGCTCCACGGCATGGCGTTTATACGTTTCGTCGAACTTGCGCCGGGGCGTGGCCCCGGACCCATTCCGGTCTTTCTGGTTCATGTTTTTCCTTCTGGCGCCCGAACCAGCCGACTCCGTGTCCTCCGCTGTTTGGTCGCTTCCTGCGGCAAGCTCTTCGGCTCCTGTCCTCGGAAGCGACCAAACAGCTACCCGTCAACGCGGATGTCTGTGTCCACTAAATCGAGGCAATCTCACAAGGGGCCACGCAAAGGAATGGTCTCTGGTAATCCGTTGGGCAAAAACCCGGAAGACGTGTGGACCATTCCCAACGTCAAAAGCAACCATCCAGAGAAGACAGGCAGCGCGCCGAGGCCGCGATCAGCGAGCGGCTGCGCGGAAGCCCCAACGACCCCGTGCTCACGTGGGAACTCGCCTGCACCCTCGCTTGGCTCGGCCGCGACGCCGAGGCCGACGCACTGTTCGCCCCGCTCGAGGGCGCGTGGCGCGAGGAGCCGTCCGCCCAGCGGGCCCTGCGCGCCGCGCACTACGCCGCCGCCCGGGGCGATGCGGTCAAGACCGCCGCGTACCTCGGCTCCTCCATCAACACGTCCGTCGACTTCAGCTCCCACGTGATCGCGCTCGACCCATGGTTCGACAAGGTGCGCGACCATCCCGACGTCAAGCGCGTGCTCCTTGCCCACCGGCTGCCCGCCGCCACGCCGTGACCGGACCGCGCCCCGGCCGCGGAGCCGGGGACGTCGCGTTCACGGCCGGACCAAGCAGGGACGCTTCGGGTCGAAGGTCCACCCCGGGATCAACGCCTGCATCGCCACGCGGTCATCGCGGCCCGCGTCCTTGAGCGCGGCGTGGCAGCGGTTCGCGGCCTCGACCTGCGCCCAGTCCAACTCAACGCCCAGCCCCGGTCGCTCGGGCACGGCGATCGCCCCGCCCTCGATGCGCAGCGGATCGCGGGTCAGGCGGGAATCGCCCTCCTGCCAGATCCAGTGCGTGTCGAGCGCGGTGATCCGCCCCGGCGCCGCGGCCCCAACATGCGTGAACATCGCCAGCGAGACGTCGAAGTGGTTGTTCGAGTGCGACCCCCACGTCAGGTCCCACGCCGCACAGACCCGCGCCACCTCAACGGAGCCCTGCAGGGTCCAGAAATGGGGATCGGCGAGCGGGATGTCGACCGCTCCGGCCGCGAGCGCGCGGGCGAGCCCCGGCCAGTCGGTCGCGATCATGTTCGTCGCCACCGGCAGGCCGGTGGCGCGGCGGAACTCCGCCAGCGTTTCCCATCCCGCGCGCCCGTCCTCCGCCCCGCAGGGATCCTCCGCGTAGGCCAGCACGTCCCGCGCCCCCGAGCACAGGCTCACCGCCTCCGCGAGCGACCACGCTCCATTTGGGTCGAGGGTGATCCGCGCCCCCGGAAAACGCTGCGCGAGGGCCCGCACCACCGCCATCTCCTCGGTGCCCGGCAGCACCCCGCCCTTCAGCTTGAAGTCCGAAAACCCGTACCGCGCCTGCGCCGCCTCCGCCTGCCGGACGATGGCCTCGGGTCCCAGCGCCGGCTCATCCCGCACCGCAAACCAGGCGTCCCCCGCCGTGCCACCGGCCCCGATTGCCCCCCCCGCCCCGGTCGCCGCGCCAGACGCCCCGCCAGACCGGTAGTCCAAGGGCGAGCCCCGGCGGTCGCCGACGAAGAACAGGTAGCCGAGGACGGGCACGCGGGGGCGCGCGACGCCCTCGCCGAGGAGCGCGGCGACGGGCACGCCGAGGGTCTGGCCCAGCAGGTCGAGGAACGCGGACTCCAGACCGGCGAGGACGTGCACGGTGGTGCGTCCGTCGAAGGTCTGCAGGCCGCGCCCGCCGGCGTCCGCCGCCGCGAAGCGCGCGCGCACGTCCCGCAGCACGTCGCGGTAGCGCCCCACCTCCGCGCCCACCACCCGCTCGCGACTGGCCTCGAGGGTGGCGGCGATGGCGGCGCCGCCGGGCACCTCCCCGATTCCCTCGCGCCCCGCGCTGTCACGCAGCACGACGAGGTTCCGCGTGAACCACGGTGCGTGGGCGCCGCTGAGGTTGAGCAGCATGGCGTCGCGGCCCGCGACCGGGATGACGCGCAGCTCGCGCACCCGCGGCGTGCCGCCGACCGCGCCGCCCGCCGCGAGGGCGCCCGAAGCCGACCCACCCCGGGCCGTCCCGCCGGCGGCCGTGTCGACCCCGGCCCCATTGCCTGCGGCCGTCTCGCCCGCGCCGCTCATCATTCGTCGAGCTCGACGTTCCAGTACGCGAGATCGAGGAAGTCCTTCCAGCGCTCGCGCTCTTGGTTGCCGAGCACGAGTGAAATCACCGGCCGCCACTTCGGGCGCACCGGCTTGCGGATCAGACGCATGTTCGCCTCGTGCGGCAGCCGGTTCGCCTTGCGCGAATTGCACCGGATGCACGAGCAGACGATGTTCTCCCAGGTGGTCTTCCCGCCCTGGTCACGAGGGATCACGTGGTCGAGGTTGAGCTCCTCGCGCGGGAAGGTGCGGCCGCAGTACTGGCAGTGGTTGCCATCGCGCTCGAAGACGTTGTTGCGCGTGAGCTTCAGCTCCTTCGCCGGCAGCCGGTCAAAGTAGGTCAGCAGGATCACCCGCGGCAGGCGGATCGTTGTCCGCGGGGTGCGGACGGTGTCCAACTCGGCGATCGGCGGGTTGCTCTGCGAGAAGTCCATCCAGTCCATCAGTGAGAACACCCGGAAGTCGTCCTCGTGATGGTGCACGACGCTGGCGTGGCTGCGGGCGAGCAGGGCGAAGGCGCGGCGGGCGGCGATCACGTTCACCGCCTGCCAGAGGCGGTTGAGCACGAGCACGGGCTGGTCGAGCACGACGTCCATTTCGGGCCCTTGCGGTAACGGTCGCCCGCGGGCCTGTCAAGCGGCCGGTCGCAACACTCCGGTCACGGCTCTCCCCGCCGGACGTTCAGCACGCGCCCCACCACCCTGGACCGCGCGGTCTGGCTGCGGTTTGCCCGGCCAACGGTGGTCTCAGGCCCACCCGCCGCCTCCCCGCCCTCAAGCCCGGCGCCTCGCCCGGCGTTGACGCCCCCGCCGGCGCCTAACGGGCCGGGCGACGAAGCTGCGCCTCGTACGATTCGATCCCCGCCACGATGCCGGCGGCGATGTCCGCCCGGTAGGCGGGCGTGGCGATGCGGCGGGCTTCGGCTTCGTTGGAGAGGTAGCCCGACTCGACGAGCACGCCGGGGCAGTTGACCAAGGTCAGGACCTTGAAGCGGCCGAACTTCAGTCCGCGGTCCGCAGTGTTCAGCCGACCCACCAACTGGCGGTGAATGGCATGCCCCAGCACGGCGTTCCAAGGGTCGGCGCGATGCCCGGGAAGTCCAACCTGGTCAGAGCTCTCGCGCTTGGCCGCACCGGTCGATCGCTGGCCGCGGCGGGTCAGGATGTACGTTTCCGTGCCCGTAACTCCCGGTTGGGGAAAGGCATTGAAGTGGATGGAGACGAAGAGATCCGCCTTGGCCCGGTTGGCGAACGCCGCCCGGTCCTCCAATTCCACGAAGCGGTCGTCGGACCGGGTCATGACCACCCGGTAGCCCTTGGCTTCGAGGAGCCGGCGGACGCGCTGGGCGACGTCGAGGGTGAGCGCCTTTTCGTCGAGCTTGAGCCGACGGTTCTGGGTGCCGGTGTCGGTGCCCCCGTGGCCGGCGTCGAGGCAGATGACCCGGAGCGCCGGCGGGGAGCCGGGAATGGACGCGGGGCGGATGATGGCGCCGAGCAGCGTGGCGGCGTCGACGGTGCCGAGCCAGAGCTGGCCCCCGGACTCGACGATCGGCTCGCCGAGAAAGACCCGCAGGTCGTCGAGTTCAACCTCGCGCCGATCGGCCTCGAGGATGATGCGGGTGGTCTGGTTGAAGAGCTGCAACCGGCGCCCGCGTTCCAGCCACGAGACCTTGAGACCGAAGCGGGCCGCCCACGCCGTGGCCTCGACGTAAGTCGCCCCGAGGAAGGTCCGGACGCCGGCGGTCGGAGCCGCGGCGGGCGCGGGGGCGGAGACCCGCGGCGGCGACGGACGGGAAGGCGACGAGCCCTGCGCGGACAAGGGCGCGACGCCGACGCAAGAAAGGAACACCGCCGCCGCGAAGCCGAGGAGAACGGCGCGGCGAACGCAGGCTGCACCGACGGAGCGGGTCAAGGCCCGACCAAGCCCGGCGACAACCGAAGGCCTGGCGCCCGCCGCCGGAGACTCAGTCCTCATCGTCCGATCCGGAGCCCTTGTCATCGATGGGCTCCTCGTCGGGACGGATGGTGTACTTGCGCTTCCGCTTGTTCGGCGGGTTGGGCGTGAGCATCACGTTGATCTGCTTGCCGAGGAGCTTCGGCTCGCTGTCCCGGTGGCCCATGCCGCTGAGTTCCGCGAGGGCGTCGGAGATGACCTTGAACCCGATCTCGGTGTGGGCCATCTCGCGGCCGCGGAACTTCAGGCGGAGTTTCACCTTGTTGCCCTTGTCGAGGAATTCCTCGGCATGGCGGATCTTCGTGTGAAAGTCGTTCTCGGCGATGCGCGCGGAGAATTCGATCTCCTTGAGCTTGCTCGCGGTGGCCTTGACGTGGCTTGCCTTCTTCTGCTCCTCGTAGACGTACTTGCCGAAATCCATGATGCGGCACACCGGCGGAACCGCGTTCGGAGCGACCTCGACCAAGTCGAGGTCGAACTGCTGGGCCAGCTGAAACGCCTTGTCGGTCTGCATGATCCCGAGCTGCGTGCCCTCGGGGGAGATAACGCGAATCTGCGGGACCTTGATCCGCAGGTTGCGACGAATGCTGGCGAAGGGGTCGTTGTTGCGACGTTGCTGGTAACCAGAGCGGTTGCCGCCCGAAGGGGAGGATAAGGCCATCAAGGAGGAGGTTCGAAGGGTTGGGTCAGAGGGAATTTCGTTCGGGCCGCCCCGGAAGACAAATCTATTTCAGCCGATTGGCCGGAAGCCCGCCGCCCCAAGCAGGGCCTCCTCTTCGCCGGATCGCGAGGCACCGAATCGCGGGAGCCCCCGATTACGAGAGTCCCGGTTCACCGGGGCGGCAGGGCGGGGACTTCGAACGGGAGCTGGAGCCGGCATCCCCGCCGGGCGGGCGCGGGAGAGGGCCCCGCACGCGGGGCGGCCGCGCGGTCTTCGCGCCGCTCGGCTCAGACGCTGAAGCTTTCCCCGCAGGAGCAGCTGGCCTTGGCGTTGGGGTTCGAGAACTTGAACCCGCCGCCGACCAATTGATGCGAGTAGTCGAGCACGGTGCCGCGCAGGTACAGGGCGGTCTTGGGATCGACGAGTACGGCGACGCCGGCGGTGCGGACGACGATGTCGCCGCGCTTGGACTCCGGCACGAAGCGCAGACGGTAGCTAAGGCCGTTGCAGCCGCCCCCGCTGATCGCGATCCGCAGCCACGAGCCCTGACGCTCGCGGGCGATCAGGGCCTCCACCTTGCGGCCCGCCGACTCCGTCAGGCGCACCAAGGTCTCATTGCCTTCCCGCACGCCTTCCGGCAACGGCGCCCCCGGGGAGCCGACAGAAGGAGTGAGAACGGAGGACTCGGACGACATGACGTGAGGCAACTCAGGCTTGGCCGGGGCGCAAGCCTCGAGGGCGAGGGATCCCCGGCGCGACGCCCGAAACCACTCGGGGGCGTCCTCCGCCGTCGCCCTTACCGCGCCTGCAGCACGCGGAGGAGTTCGACGCTGCGCTGCGGGTGGATGAGGCGGACCCGGCCGCCGGGCAGGGTGTCCGCGCCGACCTTGATCAGCGACACCAGTTGGTCCGTGGTGAGCGCCGGGTTCAACGCCAGCAGCTTCCCGGCGAGGTTCGCCACGTTGGGCGCGGCCATTGAGGTGCCGGAATACTTCATGCGCTCACCACCCGGGAGGAAACTCTCCACCTCGAAGCCGTTTGCGAACACATCCACGTTGGGCCCGAAGCTCGTGAAGGACGTTTCCTCGCCCGCCTGGTCAACCGCTCCGACCGTGAGGATGTTGGGCAGGTCGATGCCCGAGGGCACGAATTCGGCGAACGCCGCATCGTTGTCGCTGTTGCCGGCCGCCGCGACGAAGAGGATCTCCGGCGCCGACGCCATCGCCTCGGTCATCGCCTGACGGAAGATCTGGAAGTACTCCCGGGCCGTGCGCCGCCGCTCCTCCGGCGTGCCGCCGGCCCCGTTGGCCTCCAGCGCCGCCTCGATGTCTCGCGGCGAGCCACCCCAGCTCATGTTGACCACGCGCACGCCGTGCTGACGGAAGTAGGCAATCGCGTCCCTCGCCGCCCGCGCATCGCGCTCCGAACGCTCCCGTGTCGGCAGATCCGGGATCATCCGGTGGTCGAAGGTGATGCGCGCCGCCATCAGACGCACCGCCGGATTCCCGGCCGCGGCGATGCCCGCCACGTGCGTGCCATGGGTGAAGTTGCCGAAGAAGTTCAACGATTCAATGAAAGGCCCCGCCTGCTCGGGCTTGAGGGCGGCCAGTTCCTGCTTGAGCGCCTGACTCTCCCGCGAATCGATGCTGGCCTGCAGATCAAGGATGCCCTTCGTCTTGTCGCGCATCCGCGGATACGCCTCCCGCTGCGCGGCATCCAAGGGCGCGAGGATTTCCGGAACGCGCTGCGAATCGAGGTCGAAGGCGATGCCGTGCACGTCGTCGATGAAACCGTTGCGATCATCGTCCACGCCGTTGCCCGGGATTTCCGCCGTGTTCACCCAGCGCTGATTGGAGAAGGGAGCCATGTCGACGCCGCTGTCCCACACCGCCATCACCACCGGTGGAAGCGCCGCCCCACCGGTGCCGAGACTCGCCCCGCGCGCCGCCCAGATGTCCTGCTTCACCCGCGCATTCGCCGCAATGTACGCGCTGAGCGCCGCCGCGCGCTCCGCCTTCAGCGGCAGGTAGTGCGCCAGCGACGTGCGCTGCGCCACGAGGCTCCATGCGACGTCGCCACTCACCGCGCCGGTCTTGTCCACGCCCGGTTGGAGGGAGCTCTCGACGGACCCCAGCAAGAGCGCCTCCGTGGCGATCTCGGCGCTGCCCTTCGCCGCGCGGACGTTGTCCGCCACGACGTCCCAGGGCAGGGCCGCGACGCGGCGGGCATAGGCCTGCTGGAAGGCCGACCGGAAGGCCGCCTCCGAGGCGTGCTCGCCCGACCGCCGGGTATCCATGTAGACTTCCGCCAACATCCCCGTCATCAGCTTCGCCGCCGGCTTTTCCTCGAGTTCACGGAGTTGCGCGATGCGCTGCTTCGCCGACTCATAGCGGCCCGCATGCACGTCGAGGCTGACGAGCGTCCCAATCACTTCGCGGAGGGTCGCGCGGTCCGCGATCTCATAATCGGCGAGGAGCTTCTCCAGGTCCTTTCGGACGGCCTCCGCGAGCGGCGCATACGCGGCATCACTGGTCAGCACCGCCGTCACCTTGCCCGTGAAGGGATAGCTGTAGCGGGGGAGTTGGTCCTGCGAGGTGATCCGGGGCTTCTCAGCAGCCTGGGCGAAGGGGACCTGGCCGAGCGCGAGCGCAAGGCAGGCGACGACGGAGACGATTCGGAGGGAGCGTGGGACTTTCATAGGAGATTGGGGTACATGACCCGGCGGGGAGCAGAAAGTTGCGGCTGGCGGCGTTCGGAGGCTAGGCGCGGGCCGCGCCGGACCGCCACGCCACGAGGCGACGCGCCACCTCCACCGCCTGCGCGAAGCTGCGGGGGCTGGCCTTTCCCTGTCCGGCGATGCCGAACGCCGTGCCATGATCGGGACTGGTCCGTACGTGCGCGAGGCCGAGGGTCACGTTCACCGCCTCGTCAAATTCCAGGGTCTTCAGCGGCGCGAGGCCTTGATCGTGGTAAAGGGCCACCACCACGTCGAACTCGCCCCGCAGCGCCCGCCCAAAGGCCGTGTCGCCCGCGACGCACCGCGACAGGCCGGGAAACCGGGCCCGCAGGCGGTCCAGAACCGGATCGATCTGGTCCCGCTCCTCCGTACCGAGCAACCCGCCCTCGCCGGCATGGGGATTGAGGCCGCAGACCGCGATCCGCGGCGCGGTCACGCCGTCCGATCGCGCCAGTTCGTCCGCCGCCCGCACCGCCCGTTCCAAGGCAGGCGGGGTGAGGTGCATGGGGACCTCCCGCAGCGGGATATGCCACGTCAGCAGCGCCACCCGCAGGCGGCCGCCGCAGAAGGCCATCGTCGGCTCCCCGGACCACCGCGAGGCGAAGAACTCGGTCTGCCCCGGGTGGGGAAAACCGACCCGCGCCAACTCCGCCTTCGCCACGGGTCCGGTCACGACACCCGAGAATTCGCCCGACGCGCAGCCGGCCGCGGCGCGCTCCATCGCCGCCCAGGCCAGCCGTGCACCGTCCGGATCCGGGCGCCCCGGCACGGCTTCGTAGCCGGGCTCGCCGACCGCGATCCGCTGTTCCGGCCGCAGGGGCAGGGTCGCCAGCCATGACGCCGACCCGATCACCGCTACAGCGGCCGCAGCCGGACCCGCCGCACGCAGCCACGCCGCCACGACCTCGGGCCCGATGCCGGCTGGATCGCCGCAGGTGAAGGCAAGGGGTTTCATCGTGACAGGATGCGCCGCGGAATCGTCCCGCGCCGCCGGCTCACTCGGACGCAGGCTCCACCGCCGCGCCGCGCCGCGGGCGGACAAAGCCGCGCTTGCCGCCGGCAAAGAACTCCAGGAAGCACCGGGTCTCCGGCTCGGGCTGGGCGAGATCCGCCAGCGCCTGCGCCGCGATCACCCGGATGTTCCCCGGGGTGAAGTAGACCCGGCGGAACGCCTCCTTCAACTGCGCGATCGCCGCCCGCGAGACGCCCCGCCGCTTGAGGCCCACAAGGTTCAGGCCAATCACTTCGTCGCGCTCCGCCACCATCGTGAAAGGAGCCACATCCTCCGTGATCCGCGCCAGGCCCGCGACCATCGCGCCTTCGCCGATGCGGCAGAACTGATGCACCGCCGCGCCGCCGCCCATGAAGGTCCGGTCCCCCACCGCCACATGGCCGGCGAGGAGTACGTTGTTCGCGAGGATCACCGCCTCGCCGAGCCGGACGTCGTGCGCCAGATGCACGCCCGCCATCAGGAAACATCCCACCCCGACCGTCGTCGAGGTGCCGGCCCGCGTCGCCCGGTTGATCGTGACGAACTCGCGGATCGTGGTCCCCTCGCCCACCACGACCCCACTCGCGGTCGCGGGGTCGAACCGCAGGTCCTGCGGCTCGCCGCCGATCACCGCATACGAATGCACCACGACGCGCGCCCCGAGCACGGTTCCTCCCCGGATGATCGCGCCCGCCCGGAGGATGACGTCGTCTCCCAGAGTCGCGCCGCTCTCCACGATCGCCGTCGCATGCACATCGGTTGCCATGAGCGCGCAGGGTCGGCCGGATCAGCGCCGGGGTTCAAGGTCCATCTGGGCATCCTTGAGCAGATCGTAGTTCTTCAGGATGCGGATCACCTGCAGCGTGTCGCTCTTCCGGTAATTGCGGTTCGCCTCCACCTTCTGAATCAGGTCCTGCAGCACCGCGCGGAACGAAATGATCGCATCCACGCCTCGTTCCTTGAGCAGCGCAACGCTCTGCGAGCGGAACGGCTCCACGGTCGGCAGGCCGGGAATGACCAGCACCTTGGTGAAGTCCTCGTCCTCCCCTTCCCGATCCTCCGCCGGGAACCACTTCGCGGCGTGCTCCAGCACCGTCGACTCCAGGAACCGAAAGATCTCCGGCGAACTCTTCAGCGTCGCGGGCGAGAAGACGTCCGTATGCCACGGCTTGATCGCAATCACCGCCCGCCGCAGGTAGGGCAGTTCGTTGACGAAGAGAAAAAAGTCCGGCTTGCGCTCACCGCGCTGCCACCGCGGGTTGTACACGAGCAAGTCGATCTCCTCGTCGTCGGTCTTCTTCCGGGACATGACTTGGTACTTCCGGAGCTGACGGACGAGGAAGCCGTTTTGCTCGAAGTATTCGCGGACCAAGCCTTCATCGATGGCGGACATGGGAGGAGGCGACGGGTGGGGAAGCTAGAGAAACGATGAACAAGGATTTGCGGTCTGTCGATCCCCTCCCCGGCACCGCCGCGGCCGGACGCGCGGCTAGCCGAGGGCCGCCCCCACGCTGGCAAAGGCCGCTGCGACCAAGGCAGGATCAAGGTCGTCGCGCGTCACCGCGCGACCGATCGCCTCAAGGACGACGAAGCGGAGTCTCCCGGCGCGCACCTTCTTGTCGCGCGACATCGCCGCCAGCAACTCCGACCAGGGAAGCGGCTCGGCCAGCGCGACCGGCAGACCATGGGCCGCGACCACCGCGCGGATCCGCCCGGCTTCGTCCGGCGTGATCAGCCCGAGATCGGTCGAGAGGCGGGCCGCCGCCACGAGGCCGATCGCGACCGCCTCGCCGTGGAGGTAGCGGCGATAGGCGGTCACCTGCTCGATCGCGTGACCGAACGTATGCCCCAAATTCAGGAGCGCGCGGCCGCCATCCTTCGCCCGCTCAAACTCGTCGGCCTCCACGATGCGCGCCTTCGCCGCGCAGCAACGCCGGATGATCGCGGCCAGACCCGTACTCCGCACCGACACCGGCGAGCGCTCGAGGTCCTCGAACAGCGCCGCATCCCCGAGCAGACCGCATTTGATGACCTCCGCCATGCCGGCCGCGAACTCGCGCGGCGGCAGCGTCTCGAGCACCTCGGTCCCAATCATCACCCGGGAGGGTTGATGAAACGATCCCACCAAGTTCTTGCCGGCCCGGAGATTGATCCCCGTCTTGCCGCCGACCGAGCTGTCCACCATCGCCAGCAGGGTCGTCGGCACCTGCCAGAAGGCGATTCCGCGCAGGTAAACCGCCGCCGCGAAGCCCGCCAGGTCGCCGATCACGCCTCCGCCGACCGCCACGAGGATGGAGCCGCGGTCCAGACGGTGCTCGGCCATGAAATCGAGGACCCGCCCCAGCGAGTCCAACGACTTGGTCGCCTCGCCGGGCTCCAAGGCCACCCGGGGCGCATCCCCCAGCATCGCACGCAGCAGGTCCGCCTGGCACTCCTCGACCCGGCGATCCGTGACCACCGCCACCTTCCGGCCTTCCCGGAGGGCAACGTCCACGTCGCTCCGCACGGCGGTGCGCAACGACTGCCCGAAGCAAATCGGATAGCTGCGGGGTCCGAGGGAAACGATGAGAGGGTCCACGGGAGCGAAAAGCCAAGCACCGGGGGAGCCCCGGGGTCAATCGCCGACACCGCCCCGCGCCGCCCGAAACACCGGCCGGAGCTTGCCAGGAAGGGGCCTCCCGTACTCTCTGGCACCATGAAGAAGCTCCTGACCCTCGCTTTTGTGCCCCGCTGCACCGACCTCGCCCTGCTCGTTCTCCGCCTCTCCCTCGGTCTCGGCATGCTCTGGCTCCACGGTCTGGGCAAGCTCACGGGTTTTGCGCAGATGAGCGGCCAGTTCCCGAGCGTGTTCGGCCTCGGCTCGTCGACCAGCCTCGTCCTCGCCATCGTCGGCGAGCTCGTGTTCCCGGCCTTGGTCATCCTCGGGCTCTTCACCCGCTTCGCCGCCCTCGGGACCGCGATCACCATGGCGGTCGCGTTCTTCCTCATCCACGGCGGCGCGCTCAGCGGCCAGAACAGCGGCGAGATGGCCTTCCTGTACATGGTCGGTTTCGCCTCCCTCGTCTTCAGCGGTGCGGGAAGGCACTCCCTCGACACCAAGCTCGGCAACGGCTGAGCCGTTGTTGCAGCGGCGCTGCCTCCGGCGCCCCAACCGCTACGGGTAGGTCACGCGCGCCGGACCCGCGCCACCGCCGACTTGCCGCACCCCGGCTTTCGCGCCCACTGTTGCCCTACGGTCGCTCCACCCCGCCGCCACTCCTCACCCAGACCATGGTCAACCAGCAGGACATCGCCCGGGAACTCGGACTCTCCCAGACCGCGGTGTCGCTGGCCCTGCGGAACCATCCGTCGATTCCGGAGACAACCGTGCGGAGCGTACGGGCAACCGCCCGCCGCCTCGGTTACCGACCCGATCCCCTCGTCTCCGCCCTGATGGCGCAACGCCGCCGGCGCCCCGCCGCCGCGCTCCGCGCCAAGATCGCCTTCCTCACCCCGTTTCCCGTGAAGGGTCGCTGGCCGAGCAACTACGCCTCCGGCGCGTTCGCCGGAGCCAGGACCGCGGTCACCGAACGCGGCTACCTCTGCGAAGCCTTCTGGCTCGGCGACCCGGCGGTGGACCAGCGGCGGCTGAGCCAGATCCTTTGGACCCAGAACGTGCAAGGGCTGATCCTCGCCCCCCCATGCCGGTCAACAGTCCGTCGATGGCGCTCCAGTGGGAACGCTTCGCCAGCGTCAGCCTCGACTACTCGCTCGCCAACCCGAAGCACCACCGCGTGGTGGACGATCACGCCTTCGCCATGGAGCGGGTCCTCGAGGAGGTCGCGCGCCGCGGCTACCGCCGCCCCGGCCTCGTCCTCCGCGAATCCCAGGACGTCCGCACCCACCACAGCCGGCTCGGCGTCTTCCTCGTGCGCCGACGCCTGTACCCGGACTGGAGCGACGTTCCGCCCCTCATCCTGCCGGAGGACCGTTGGGACGCCGACCTGTTCAAGGCCTGGCTGCAGCGCGAGAAACCCGACGTCATCCTCACCGAGGAGGACGAACTGCCGGGCGAGGTCCGGCAACTCCGGCTGAACGTGCCGCGGGATGTCGGTATCGCCTTCTTCTACAAGGAACACCCCCAGCGTTCGCTCTCGGGGCTGCTCATCGATTCCCGCCGGATCGGCAGCATGGCCGCGTCGATCCTCATGCGCATGATCGAAACGAACGAGCGCGGCACCCCGCGCGTGCCCACCACCACGCTCGTCGAGTCGTTCACGTGGCATCAGGGCCGGACCCTGCGAAACCCGCCCGTCGATGCCGCGAACACGGCTCCGGCCGCCGCTCCGGCCGCGCTGCGCCGGAGGTGATCATGCCGGACCGGAGCCGTCCCGCCACCCGCGATCCCGACGCCCCGGGATCCCGGACCGGGGAAGCGCCCATCACCCGGACCTTGCTCAGCGGGGGCCGCGGCCGCAAGCTGCCGTCCGCATGACCCCCGCTGCTTCCGCTCCCTCCCTGCGCGTCGCCGCCATCACCGGTGCTGGCTCCGGCATCGGCCGCGCCGTCGCCCTGCAACTGGCCCGCGAGGGTTGGACCGTCGCCTTGCTCGGACGCCGACCCGAGGCGCTGGCGGAAACCCAGGCCCTCGCCGGGCCGCACGCCGCGGCGCTGCGGGCGTTTCCCTGCGACCTCGCCGACGCCGACGCCGTCGAGGCGGTCGGCCGCGAGATCGTGTCCGCCCTCGGCCCGGTCGAGGCCCTGGTGAACGCCGCCGGCACGAACGTGCCGCAGCGCTCCCTCGAGGTCGTCTCCCGCCAGGACTTCGAGGACATCGTCGCGACCAACCTCCACGGTGCCTATGCCGCCGTGCAGGCTTTCCTGCCCGGCATGCGGGCGCGGGGCGGCGGCACCATCGTGAACATCAACTCTGAAGCCGGCCTGCGCGCCAGCGCGAAGGCCGGGGCCGCCTACGTCGTCTCCAAGTTCGGCCTCGCCGGCCTGACGCAGTCGATCAACGCCGAGGAGCGCCACCGCGGCATCCGCGCCTGCTCGATCTACCCCGGGGACGTGAACACGGCTCTGCTCGACCGCCGGCCGCAGCCCCCGCCCCACGAGGCTCGCGCGGCCATGCTCCAGCCGGAAGACGTGGCCGCCTGCGTCCTCCTCGCCCTCTCGCTCCCGCCCCGCGCCGTCCTCGAGGACCTCGTCATCCGTCCCCGCTGACCCAAACGGCCCGTGGCTCGGCGCCGCCGACGGCGCCGGCCGGACGCCTCCGCGGGTCGCTTGCCCGCCACCGCCTTCGTAAAGCCGCCCCCCACCGTGTCTGACGCCACCGCCCGCCGCGCCTACTGGACCGAGCAACTCGAGGCCGCCCGGGACTTCATGCTCCGCGCCGCGCTGCAGCCGGTCGCCGAGTGCGGTGAACCGATGGTCGACCTGCCGGAAGCGGCCCGGGATGCCGGGGTGCGGGTCACCTTCTCCCACCGCCCCCACGTCCTCGGGCTGCCCCGCGTCCACCGGCTCCGCGCCGGCCTCGTTCCCGGTTTCCTCGCCGCCGCCGCCGCCATGAACCGCCGCGGCTGGATCCTGCACGTCGAGGACGGCTACCGCACGCGCGAGATGCAGCGGCACCTCGCCCGGCACCCGGCGGTCTTCGACGCGATCCTCCGCACCCTCCGCTGGGAACTCGGCGGCGGGCGGCCGACGCCCGAGTTCGTCCTGCGCCGCAGCATGGCTCTGGTCGCCCTTCGGCCCAAGGTGGGGACTCACATGTCAGCCAGCGCGATCGACCTCTCCGTCTTCCGCGCCGACGACGGCCGCGAAGTCGACCGCGGCGCGCCCTACCTGGAAGTGTCGGAGCTCACCCCGATGGATTCGCCCTTCGTGCCACCCGAGACGCGCCGGAACCGCCGCGAGATCACGGCGCTGATGCGGGAGCACGGATTCTTCGAGTACCCGTATGAGTTCTGGCACTACAACGCCGGCGACGTCTACGAGGCCGTCCTGCGCGGTTCGCGCGCGCCCGCGCGCTACGCCGCGGTCGACTGGGATCCGGCCGGCAATCGCATTTCCCCGATCGCGGATCCGGACGAACCGCTCAACTCCGCCGCCGATCTGGGCGCGGAGATCGAGCGGGCCCTGCAGCGGCTGCCGAAGTAGCCCATCGGCTGCCGGCGCCGGCAGGACTTGGACCCGCCCACCAGGCCGACCGCATCGGTCCGCCGCGCGGCGGCGTCACCGCGCCCAGAGCTTGCTTCGACCGTCCCCCGCGGCCATAAACGGAGACGTCCCCTCCCTCCCCTTGCCATGGAATTTCTCGTCTCCCGACACCCCGATGGCCTCGTGATCGAGCAAGGCGGCTCCGCCCGTCTCGCTTCCGCTGACTGGACCCTCGATCATCTCTTCGCGTCCGACGCGCCGGTGACGCAGGTCGCGGAGGTCTTCGCGCGTTCGCGGGACATCGCGCCCCGCTCCGCCGCCCCGCTCGCCCCGGTCGGCCAGCAGGAAATCTGGGCGGCAGGCGTGACCTACCTGCGCAGCCGCACCGCCCGCATGGAGGAATCAAAGGACGCCGGCGGCGGGTCGTTCTACGACAAGGTCTACCACGCGCCGCGCCCGGAGCTCTTCTTCAAGGCCACGCCCTCGCGAGTCGCGGCGCCCGGTACGCCGGTCCGCATTCGCCGCGATTCGCGCTGGAATGTGCCGGAGCCGGAGTTGACCCTCGCGCTGAATCACCGCAGGGCGATCTTCGGCTACACGATCGGCAACGACATGAGTTCGCGCGACATCGAGGGCGAGAATCCCCTCTACCTCCCGCAGGCCAAGGTCTACGACCGGTCCGCCGCCCTCGGGCCGCGGCTCCTCGTCCGCGACACGCCGCTGCCCTCGACGACCGAGATCGCACTCGAGATCCGCCGCGGCGGCGCGACCGCGTTCACCGGGCGCACCGCGATCAGCCAGATCAAGCGCCGCTTCGACGAACTCGCGGAGTACCTCTTCCGCGACAATGTCTTTCCCCACGGCTGTTACCTCATGACCGGCACCGGCATCGTCCCGCCGGACGCCTTCACGCTGCAGGGCGGCGACGAGATCCGCATCACGATCGAACCCATCGGCACGCTGGTCAATCCGGTCGGCTGAGCCGGCACCGGTTCTCCGCTCCCTCCGGCCGTCTCCCTTCTCCCCGCCATGGCTCTCTCCGGACTCCACCGCATCGCCGGTCAGGCGCGCGCCGCCGCCGCAACGACGTTTCACGGCGTCGACGCAGCCACGCAGGCACCCCTCGAACCGGGCTACCCTGAGGCGACGCCGGAGGAAATCCACGCCGCCGTGCGCGAGGCCACCTGCGCCTTCGAGGTGCTCGCGGCTTCCAGCGGGGAGACCCGCGCGGCGCTGCTGGAGGCGATCGCGCGCGAGATCGAAGTACTGGGCGATGCCCTCCTCGCCCGCGCCCACGCCGAGACCGGGCTGCCGCTGGCCCGCCTGACAGGCGAACGCGGCCGCACCTGCGCCCAGCTCCGCCTCTTCGCGCAGGTCGCGCGCGAGGGTTCGTGGGTCGATGCCCGCATCGATCCGGCGCTGCCGCAGCGCCAACCGCTGCCCCGCCCCGACCTGCGCCGGATGCTGCAGCCGATCGGTCCGGTCGCGGTCTTCGGCGCGAGCAACTTCCCCCTCGCCTTCTCCGTGGCCGGCGGCGACACCGCGTCCGCCCTCGCCACCGGCAACCCGGTGGTCGTCAAGGCCCACCCCGCCCACCCCGGCACCTCGGAGCTGGTCGCCGACGCCGTCGTGCGCGCCGTCGCGTCCGTCGGCTTGCCGGCCGGGACGTTCGCGCTCCTGCACGGGCGCGAACCGCGCACGGGCCTCGCGCTCGTCCGTCATCCTGACATCTGCGCCGTCGGCTTCACCGGCTCCCACGGCGCGGGCCGCGCGTTGTTCGACGCCGCGGCCGCGCGGCCCCGGCCCATCCCCGTCTTCGCCGAGATGAGCAGCCTCAACCCGGTCTTCGTGCTCGACGGCGCGCTCGGCGCCCGGAGCCAGGCGATCGCCGAGGGGCTCAAGCAGTCCTTCACGCTCGGCGTCGGACAGTTCTGCACCAAGCCGGGCCTCGTCATCGGCGTCGCCTCTCCCGCCTGGGATGCCTTCGCGGCGCGGCTCGGCGAACTCGCCCGCGCCGTGCCCGCCGGCGTCATGCTCCACGCCGGGATCGCCCGCGCGTTCGCGGAGGCCACCGCCGACCTGCGCGACGTCGAATGGCTGTCGAAGGGGCCGGCCGCCGTGGCCCGCGTCTCGGCCGCCCGCTTCCTCGACGACCCGGCGCTCCACCGGGAAATCTTCGGGCCGTTCACGCTGCTCGTCACGGTGCCGGACGCGGCCGGGCTCGAGCGCTTCGCCCGCGCCCTCGACGGCCAGCTCACCGCCACGGTGCATGGCGACCCGGGCGACCTTGGCGGGCCGGCCACCGCCGGCCTCTTCCACGTCCTCGCGCAGCGCGCGGGACGCATCGTCCTCAACGGCTTTCCCACCGGGGTCGAGGTCGCCCCCGCAATGCAGCATGGTGGGCCGTACCCGTCCACCACGGACAGCCGCTTCACCTCGGTCGGCACGGCCGCCCTCGCGCGCTTCGTCCGGCCCGTCAGTTACCAGGATTTCCCGGATGGGCTGCGCCCCGCCGCGCTGCAGGACGCGAACCCGCTCGGGCTGATGCGCCTCGTCAACGGCGCGCCGACCCGGGCCGCGGTCGGCGCCGCCTGACGACGGCACCGGCTTTCTCCGCCGACGACCTCCCCCGCCGCGTCGCTCCGCCCTCTCCCCCACCGCGCTTCCGGACCCCGCCGTCACCGTCGCTTACGCAGCCGATCGCGAACGCCTTCGGCGCGTGGTTCCGCACCGCGCTCCCGAATCCCTCCCACCCTCCGTCCCGCCAACCTCACCGCCGCTTCACGAACCTTTCTCCGATGCCCTCCGACCCCCTGCTCGATTCCCCCAACGAGGCGATCTACGTGCTCCGCACCTCGGGCCCCGGCCCGACCGGGCGTCTGCCGCTGGACGGGGCGCAACTGAAGGCGATGGCCAGCGGCGATCTCTTTGGCTGGACCCAAAACGCGGGCATGGGCTGGAACCCGGCCAAGCTGCTCGGGAAGGAATTCCTCATCCTGAGCACGCAGGGCGGCATCCGCGCCCCGGACGGCATCCCGGTCGCGCTGGGCTTCCACACCGGACACTGGGAAATCGGCCTGCTCATGGAGGAGGCCGCGCGCACGTTCTCCGCCGCCGGCGCGATCCCGTTCGCCGCGTATTGCAGCGACCCTTGTGACGGTCGCACGAACGGGACGGCGGGGATGCTCGACAGCCTGCCCTACCGCAACGATGCGGCGCAGTTGTTCCGGCGGCTGATCCGCTCCCTGCCGAACCGCCGCGGCGTGCTCGGCATTGCGACCTGCGACAAGGGACTTCCGGCGATGATGATGGCGCTCGCCGGCACCCCGGATCTCGCGACCATCCTCGTGCCCGGCGGCGTCACCCTGCTCGCGGAGGAGGCGGAGGACGCCGGCAAGGTCCAGACCCTGCCGACCCGCTTCGCTCAGGGCGAAGTGTCCCTGGAGTACGCCGCGGAAATGGGCTGCAAAGCCTGCGGCTCACCCGGCGGGGGCTGCCAGTTCCTCGGCACGGCCGCGACCAGCCAGGTCGTCGGCGAGGCGCTCGGGCTTTCCCTCACCCACGCGGCGCTGAACCCGTCGGGATCGGAAATCTGGCGCGACCTCGCCCGCCGTTCCGCGCGGGCCCTGATCGAACTGGAGCGGGCGGGCACGACCACCCGGCGGATCCTGACCGACGCCGCGATCCACAACGCCATGGTCACACACGCCGCCTTCGGCGGCTCGACGAACCTCATCCTCCACGTGCCCGCGATCGCGCACGCCGCCGGGCTGCGCCGGCCCACCGTGGCCGACTGGACGCGGATCAACCAGCAGGTCCCGCGCCTCGTCGACGTCCTGCCCAACGGTCCCCATCACTACGCGACGTCGCAGGTCTTCCTCGCCGGCGGGGTGCCCGAGGTGATGCTGCACCTGCGCGAGCTGGGGCTCCTGCGCCTCGACGCCCCGACCGTCTCGGGCCGCACCCTCGGGGAAAACCTCGCGTGGTGGGAGCAATCGGAGCGCCGCCAGCGCCTGCGCGCGAAGCTGCGCGAGTTGGATGGCGTCGACCCGGACGCCGTCATCCTCTCCCCCACGCGGGCGCGCGAGCGCGGGCTCACCCCCACGATCACCTTCCTGCGGGGCAACCTCGCCCCCGAGGGCGCGCTGGTGAAAAGCACTGCGATCGCGCCGGAGCGCATCGGTCCCGACGGCGTCTTCCTGCACGAAGGGCCGGCGCGGATCTACACCTCCGAGGCCGCCGCCATTGCCGCGGTCAAGCGCGGCGACCTCCGCGCGGGCGACGTCATGATCCTGATCGGCATCGGCCCTGGGTCCGGCATGCCGGAAACCTACCAGATCACCTCGGCGCTCAAGTACGTGCGCGACGGCTCGCGGATCGCGCTGCTGACCGACGGACGCTTCTCCGGCGTTTCCACCGGGGCCTGCATCGGCCACGTCAGCCCGGAGGCGTGGGCCGGCGGGCCGATCGGCCGCCTGCGCGAGGGCGACCTCGTGCGCCTGCGCATCGACACGCGCAGCCTCGAGGGCTCGGCCGACGTAATCTCCGTCCCCGAGGCGGAATTCCTCGCCCGGCCGATCCATCCGGACCTCAAGCCCGACCCGCGCGTGCCCCCGGATACGCACCTGTGGGCCGCACTGCAGGCGGCCAGCGGCGGGAGCTGGGGCGGCTGCGTGTTCGACGTCGACCGCATCCGGCACCTGCTTGACCTTGGAGCCCGGGCCGAGGAAAACCGCGGGACATGAACGCGCGTCCCCGCATCGTCGTCCTCGACGGCCACACCCTCAATCCCGGCGATCTCTCGTGGAGCGCCCTCGAGGCGCTCGGCGACTGCACTATCCACGCCCACACCCCGGCGTCCGAGATCTTGGCCCGTGCTGCGGGTGCACCGATCGTCCTGACCAACAAGACGCCGCTCTCCGCCGCGACCCTAGCCGCGCTGCCGGACGTGGCGTACATCGGCGTCCTCGCAACCGGCTACAACGTGGTCGATGTCGCCGCCGCCCGCGCCCGCGGCATCCCGGTCGCCAACGTCCCGCTCTACGGCACGGCCTCGGTCGCGCAGCACGTGTTCGCATTGCTGCTGGAGCTGACCCAGCAAGTCGCCCGCCACGCGGCCAGTGTGCGGGCGGGACGCTGGTCGGAGAGCCGCGACTTTTGCTACTGGGAGACCCCGCTGTTGGAATTGTCGGGATTGACCCTCGGGATCGTCGGCACGGGGCGGATCGGCGGCGCGGTGGCGCGGATCGCCGAGGCCTTCGGCATGAAGGTCATCGCCGCGCGGCGTTCCGGCGGACGGGCCGAACTGGAGCAGGTGCTGCGCGCCGCGGACGTGGTCAGCCTGCACTGTCCGCTCACCGAGGAGACCCGTCACCTGATCAACGCCACCACCCTTGGCTGGATGAAACCGAGTGCGCTGTTGATCAACACCTCGCGCGGACCCCTCATCGACGAAGCGGCGCTGGCCGCCGCGCTGCACGCGGGCCGCATCGCCGGCGCCGCCCTCGATGTCCTCAGCATCGAGCCGCCTCCGCCGGGCAACCCGCTCTTCACCGCCCCGAACTGCATCATCACGCCGCACATCGCGTGGGCCACCCGCGCCGCGCGGAGCCGCCTGATGGGCACCGCGATCGCGAACGTTGCGGCCTTCCTCGCCGGGAAGCCGGAGAACGTCGTCAATTGACCGCGCCCGCCCTAGGGGGTCGCGGTGACCGCCGGCGCCGGACCTGAACCGGCGCCCTGCGGCAGGAGCATCTGCACCGCCTTTTCCGCCATCCCGTCCGTCGTGTAGCCGAGGAAGGGGCGCTGGTGGACGTACACCTGGCCGATGAGCGTCTGGTTGCGCGGATGCCGCAGCTGCGCCTCGAGTTCCATCATGTAGGAACGAAAGTCCCAAGTCCAACGGTCCTGGTACACCAGCACGGCATCGACGCCCCGGTCCGGCATCATCGTCAGCGGACCCGCGTCGGCCTCGTAGCCATGTGCGCGCAGCGCCCGGACAAGGCGGTCGCGCACGTTGTGGTTGTCCGCCAGCCGCTGCTCCACCCAGATGCTGCGGATCTTGGTCAGGTCGACCCCCGCCGCCACGTTGCTCGAGGCCGACGCGCAACCCGCGAGCGACCCAACGATGCAGGCGAGCAGGACAGCAAGAAGGGCTTTCATCGGCAACGACCCTCCGAGCGTTGGCGCAATCGGCCGACGGGCAACGCAATTCCGGTGCCGTCGCGCGACCGCCCCGGCGCATGGGGGAGAGGCAACGCATGGGCCGCTCTGCGGCGCCGTCCGATCGCTGAGCGCCGCACCGCGGGCGGGGGGGCTGCGGCAGAGGCGGGCCGCGTGACCGCTTCGCGGACCCGGACTTGCCAAGCGGCGCTTCTCGGACAACGTCCCTTCTCCTAAGCTATGAATTTCAATCACCTCCAAGCCAGTCTCCGTGAACCGCTGCCTCGCGCCGACGAGGATGAGGAGGACGATGAGCCCAAGGTCGAGAAGCGCGCCGAGGCTCCGGTCGGTGCGATGATCGCCCGCAAGTTCCTCGAGCAGCGCAAGATCTTCCTCTGGGGACCGGTCACCGACGCCTCCGCGAAGCATCTCACCGAGTCGCTGCTTTACCTCGAGGCCATCGATCCGGGCGAGGAGATCACCTTCTACATCAACACCCCAGGCGGCTCCATCACCGCCGGCATGGCGGTCTACGACACCATGAAGCTGATCACGTCGCCCATCACGGTGGTGGTGACCGGCATGGCCGCCTCGATGGGATCGATCCTCCTCAGCGGCGCTCCCAAGGGCCGACGCCTGCTCTACCCGCATTCCCGCGTCCTCATCCACCAGCCGCTGATCAGCGGGCGATTCAGCGGTCCCGCGACCGATATCAACATCCAGGCGCAGGAAATGGAGAAGCTGCGCGCCGAGTTGAACCAGATCCTCGCCGACGCCTCCGGGCAGCCCCTTGACCGCATCAATCAGGACACGGATCGCGACTTCTACCTGACCGCCAAGGAAGCGATCGCCTACGGGCTCGCCGACCGCATCGTCGACCGGGTCTAAACCCCGGCGGAGCCTCGCCTAGATCTGGAAGTCCACCCGCCCGGCGGCGTCGTGGAGCCCGCACTCGCGCTTCAGGCCACCGAAGCGCGTCTGCTCCTCGGTCATGCCGGGCTGCAAGGGCGCCGAACTGTGCCAGTCGCCCAAGGAAACGTACCCCTGCTCCCAGAGCGGATGGTAGGGCAGGCCGTGCTCGGTGAGATAGCGGTGTACGCGCCGGTTGTCCCAGTCGAGGATCGGATGCACCTTGACCACTCGCTTCTGCGCCTGGACCACGCGCAGGTTCTCGCGTGAGCCCGATTGCGAGCGGCGCAGTCCGGCCAGCCACGCCCGCGCCCCGAGTTCGCGCACGGCGCGGTCCATGGGCTCGACCTTGTTGATCCGGTTGTAGCGCTCCAGTCCCTCCTGCCCCTGCTCCCAGAGCTTGCCGTGCAGGGCTTCCTGACGCGCCGCCGTCATCGCCGGGGCATAAGTGCGGAGATTCAGCCGCAGGCGCCGGGTCAACTCATCCGCGAACCGGTACGTCTCGGGAAAGAGGTACCCCGTATCGATGAACACCACCGGAATCTCCGGCACGATGCGGGTGACGAGGTGCAGCATGACCGCCGCCTGCACGCCGAAGCTCGTCGTCATCACGAGGCCGTCCCCGTAGGTCGCCCGCGCCCACTCCACCCGGGCCTCCGCAGACGCCGTCTCAAGATGCGCCGGAAACTCCCGCGCAGCGACCTCACCGTTGGTTCCCGGGTTCACGCCCGCCCCGGCAAGCTCGTCCACCCCGCCAGCCCCACTCGCACCCGGTACCCGCAGCACACCCGCAACCCGCCCTGGATCCGCCGCTGGAGTTGTCGGCTCCTCAATCGCCACGCCTTGCATCCCAAGGACCCTAGGAGCCTGGGACTGGATTACGAGTAAATAACTGTTACTTAGTCAACAAACGGACCAATCACGACCCAGTTTGTTGATCATCAGAATTTAAGCCGACTAGAGGGCCGCCAACAGGCGCTCGATTTCGGCTCGCTTCGCCTGCTGGTCGGCGAGTTGGCGCCGGGCACCGTCCAGCACCGCGGGCGGGGCCTTGCTGACGAAGGCTTCGTTCGAGAGCCGGACCTCCGTGCCCGCGATATGCTTGGAGATTTGTTCGAGCTCCTTCTTCAAGCGCGCCTTTTCGGCGGCCGGGTCGACGCGGACGCCGGTGTCGAGGAAGAGCGTGCCCAAGGGGGTGACGACCGCCGGAAACGCCGGCTTGTCGGCGGTCCGCTGGATCGCCGCCGCACCGACGAGGCGCGCGAGCTTGCCCGAGGCGGCATGGAGCACCGCCCACTCCGCCTCGCCCATGAGCGCGAGGAAGGTGACGTCGCGCTTCTGCGCCACGGACTGCTCGGCCTTGAGTTGGCGGGCGAGGCTGGCCACCTGCTTGAGCGTCTCGACGCGGCGGGACGACTCGGCGTCGATGCGCACGCCGATCGCACCGAGGCGCTCGACCAGTTCGGTCGTGCGCTCGATCCGCGTGTCCTGCAGGAACGAGCCCTCGGCCCCGTAGCCGAGGAGGTGCCACAGTTCCTCGGTGATGAAGGGAGCAAAGGGCGCGAACAGGAGCAGGAACTCGCGGATGACGAGATCCTGCATCGCGAGGACGTGGGCCTGCGCCGCCGGATCCTGCAGGCGCGCCTTGGCGACCTCGACGTACCAGTCGCAAAAGTCGTTCCAGAAAAATGAATACAGGCGCTGCGTGGCGCCGGCGAATTCGAATTCGTCGAAGCCGCGCTCCACCACCCGCATCGTGTCACCCAGCGCCGCGAGCAGCGCGTGGTCATCGTCGTCGAGCCGCGCCGGCTGGATGCGGGCGAGGATCGCGTCGAGGCCGCGGTTGTCCGCCATCGGTCCGCTCATCTGGCGGAAGCGCGCGGCGTTCCAGACTTTATTGCAGAAGTTCTTGCCGCCTTCGATGCGGTCCTCGTCGAACTTCACGTCCTGCCCGAGCGGCGCGATCTGCAGCAGGCCGAAGCGCAGGCCGTCGGCGCCGTACTTGGCGATCAGGTCGAGCGGATCCGGCGAATTGCCGAGCGTCTTCGACATCTTGCGCCCGGACTTGTCGCGGACGATGCCATTGAAATAAACGTGGCGGAAGGGAATGCGCCGCGCGAGTTCGTCGCGCGACCGGGACGCCCCGGGGGCGGCGGGGCGGCGCGGCGCGGCTCCGGGACCGACGCGGAGGTCGTCGCCCGTGAATTCCAGGCCCGCCATGATCATGCGCGCGACCCAGAAGAAGATGATGTCCGCTCCGGTCGCGAGGGTCGTGGTCGGATAAAAACGATCATAGCCCGCCGCCGTCATCGCGCCGCGCTCCGGCCAGCCGAGCGTGGCGAAGGGCCAGAGCCACGACGACGCCCACGTGTCGAGCACGTCCTCCTCCTGCTCCCAGTTTTGCGGATCAGAGGGGCCGTCGAGCGAGACGTGCACCTTCGTGGGATCGGCAAGGTCGGCCTCGGTCAGGCGTTCGCGATCAATGCCCTTGCGGTACCAAACGGGAATGCGGTGCCCCCACCAGAGCTGCCGGCTGATGCACCAGTCCTGGATGTTCTCGAGCCAGTTCAGGTACACCTTGCTCCAACGCTCCGGGTGAAACTGGATCAATCCGTCGCGGACGACCTGCTTGGCCTCCTCGACGCGCGGGTAACGCAGCCACCACTGCTGCGTGAGGCGCGGCTCGATCGGCACGCCGGCGCGCTGGGAGAAGCCGACGTTGTTCTCGTACCGTTTCTCCTCGATGAGGGCGCCGCTCTCGCGCAGCAACTCGGCGGCGCGCTTGCGGCCGGCGAAGCGCTCGAGTCCGGCCAGACCGGGGCCGGCCTCGGCACTGAGGACGCCGTCGGCCTGCAGCACATCGATGACCGGGAGGCCATGGCGCTGGCCAATCTCGAAGTCGACCTTGTCGTGCGCCGGGGTGACCTTGAGCACGCCGGCCGCGAACACCGGATCCACCGCGGCATCGGCCACGATGGGCAACGCCTCGCGCTGGCCCAGCGGACGCCAGACGGTGCGACCGATCAAGGCGCGGTAACGCTCGTCGTCCGGATGCACCGCGAGCGCGACGTCCGCCGGAATCGTCTCCGGACGCGTCGTTTCGACCGTGAGGTGGGTCACCTCACCGACCGGCTCGACCAACTCGTAGCGCAGCTTGTAGATGAAACCCTTGGTTGGCCGCATCTCGACTTCCTCGTCGGAGAGGGCGGTGAGCGACGCCGGGCACCAATTCACCATCCGCTTGCCGCGGTAGATGTGGCCCTTGGCGAAGAGGTGGACGAACGACGTCAGCACCGCCCGGCTGTAGCCCGGGTCCATCGTGAAATGCGTGCGATCCCAGTCGCAGGAGCAGCCGAGCTGGCGCAACTGGCGGAGGATCATGTCGCCCTTCTCCCCGCGCCAGTCCCAGACACGCTTGAGGAAGGCCTCACGGCCAAGATCGCGGCGCGTCTTTCCCTCCTCCTTCTTGAGATGCTTTTCGACCATCGTCTGGGTCGCGATGCCGGCGTGGTCGGTTCCGGGGATCCAGCAGGCCGACTTGCCGTCGAGCCGGGCGCGACGGATCAGCGCGTCCTGCAACGTGTTATTGAGCACGTGGCCCATGTGCAGGATGCCGGTGACGTTGGGCGGCGGGATGACGATCGTGTACGGCTCCCGGTCGGCGCGGGGCTGGCCGGCGAAGCACTTGGCCTGCAGCCAGGCGGCGTACCAACGCTCCTCTACCTCGCGTGCTTCGTAGCTCTTGGTGATCTCGGGCATGGGCTTGGACGGGTGAACCCGCAAGAGAACCGCGCGGACGCGGGTGAGGCAAGCGACAAGCGGGGGGACGAACTTGGGCGTTGAAGGCGGTCGGGACGCCGCCCGATGATCTCCCTCGTCCCTCCCGGGACGCCCCATGATCGGCCGCATCCACAAGCACGCCCGCGAGCGCCTGAACTTCGTCGGCGACGTGCCCGTCGCCCAGCGCCTCGCGGCGTGCAAGGCATTCCTGCGGCTGGAGGGAGCGATGATCCGGATGCGGCACGACGCCGGGGAATCCGGCCTGTCGACCGCCCGCGCCCGCGCCGCGATGGTCGACCTGATGCTCGCGCACCTGTTCGACTATGCGGTGGCCTCCTACGAGCGCGCGCACGGGCCGCTGCCCCTCCCCGTGGCGCTCATCGCCCAAGGCGGCTACGGGCGATCCGAACTCAGCCCGCTGAGCGACATCGACGTGCTCTTCCTCTTTCCGTCCAAGGCCAAGCCCGCGGTGGTGAAACCGGTCCAGGAACACCTCAGCAACGAAATCCTCTACATCCTCTGGGACTGCGGCCTGAAGATCGGCCATGCGATGCGGACGGTTGACGAGACCTTCGCGGAGGCGCGCAAGGACATGCAGACCAAGACCGCGCTGCTCGAGTCGCGGCTCGTGGCCGGAGCCAGCGCGCTCTACGACGCGTTTGCCACCGCCTACCGCGCCTTCTATTCGGAGGAGGATCCGAAGGGCTACATCGCGGTGCGCCTGCAGGATCAGGCGGCGCGACGGGCGAAGTACGGCGACACCGTCTTTCTCCAGGAACCCGAGATCAAGAACGGCGTCGGCGGACTCCGCGACTTCCAGAACGCGCTCTGGATGGCCCGGGTGAAACTCGGGATCACCGCGATCGACGAACTCGCGGCGCAGTCCTACCTGCAGCGCAACGAGGCGCGGGACTTCCAGCGCGCCTACGACTTCCTGCTCCGCGTCCGCAACGAGCTGCACTTCCAGAGCAAGCGCCCGACGGATGTCCTGACGCTCGACATCCAGCCCCGCATCGCGCTCGGGCTTGGCTACACGCACCATGACATGCTCGGGCGGGTCGAGCAGTTCATGCGCGACTACTACCGCGCCGCGCAGACGATCCACCGGGTCGCCAAGCTGATCGAGAACCGCCTCGCGCTCACGCTGGAGACGCCGGACAAGAACCGCATCTCGTTCCGCGACCTCATCCGCGCGCGCAAGCTGGAGCGCACGAAGCGCATCGACGGCTTCATCCTCCGCGGCAGCGAGCTGGCGCCGGAGACGAACGACGTCTTCCGCAGCGATCCGGCCCGCCTCATCCGCGTCTTCCGGCACTGCCAGCAACTCAACGCCCAGCCCGACTTCGCCCTCCAAGGCCTGATCCGCGAATCCCTCCCGCTGCTGACGCGGCAGGTCCAGCGCTCGCCCGATGCGTGCGTCTCGTTCCGCGCCATTCTCGAGGAGGCCGGGGCGGTGTTTCCCTCCCTCTCACTGATGCACGAGCTCGGCGTGCTCGGGCGCTTCATCCCGGAATTCGACGAGCTCACCTGCCTCGTGCAGCACGAGTTCTATCACCGCTACACCGCCGACATCCATACGCTCCACGCCATCCGCGAGCTCGACCAGATCCTCACCGAAGCCTCGCCGTTGAGCCAGAAGTACCGGGCCACACTGCACGAGACCGGCTCGCCCATGCTGCTCTACCTCATCCTACTGCTGCACGACATCGGCAAGGCGCGCGGCATCAAGGGCCACGCCGAGAGTGGCGTGGCGATCGCCGCGCCCATCCTGGAACGCCTTGGCATCGACCCATCGAGCCGCGAGGTCGTCAGCTTCATCATCCGCCAGCACCTCCTGATGACGCGCTTCTGGCAGAAGCGCGACGTCGACGATCCCGCCACCGCCGCCGCGTTCGCCGAGGCGGTGATCGACGCCGAGCGCCTGCGCTACCTCTACGTCCACACCTTCTGCGACGCGCGCGGCACCGCCGCCGGTCTCTGGAGCAGCTACAAGGACACGCTCCACACGCAGCTCTACCAGGTGACGCTCGAGTACTTCGTCCACGGCGCCGCGCTCGCCACGCGTCAGTCGAAGCGGCGCCAGCGCACGCTCGACGAACTCCTCGCCCGTGGCATCCCCGACGTCGGCGCCGCCGGGATCCGCGCCCACTTCGAACGCCTGCCCGAGCGTTACTTCCTGCACACGGACGCGGCCGACATCAGCCTCCATATCCGCATGGTCCACCGCCTGCTGCACGCCGCCTTGGATGAAGGCGCCGCCTGCTCACTGCAGCCCGTGATCGACTGGAAGGATGACCTCAACCGCTCCCTCACGATCGTCAACGTCGTGACCTGGGACCGGCCCGGCCTGTTCTACAAGCTCGCCGGCGCCCTGAGTGTCGCTGGTCTGTCCATCCTCAGCGCCAAGGTCCACTCCCGCAGCGACCACGTGGCGATCGACACGTTCCACGTCGTCGAACCCGGCCGCGGCGTGGTCCAGAGCGCGTCGGCCCTCGAGGCGTTCGCCCGCAGCTGCGACGCCGCGCTGGTCCGGAACACGGATCTCCACCCGGAAATGGTGGCCCACGCCCGGAAGCTCGCCGCCGCCTCGCGGTTCAGCGCGGCCGCCAAGACCGGCGAAACGCTCCACGCGTCCTTCCCGTCGACGGTCGACGTGTACCACGACGCCACCATGGCCCGGACGATCGTCGAGGTGCAGGCGCGCGACGAGATCGGGCTGCTCTTCCGGCTCGCCAAGGTGATCAGCGATCAGGGCCTGGATATTTCCTTCGCCCGCATCGGCACGGAGCGCGGCGTGGCCATCGACACGTTCTACATCGAGGACGACCAGCATCAGGCGGTGGCCGACGCCGACCGACTCCAGACGCTCCGTACCGCCCTGCTCCAAGCCATCACTCCGCTCGATGCGCCGGGAAGCGGCCCGGAGGGCGGCTCCGCCAGCACGGCTTCCGCCAGCGCCTCGCCCACTGCGGCGACGGCCGCCCCGGCGGCACCCGCCGCCGCGGGTCGCTAATCATGCCGTCCGTCGGGCCGCCGGGCCCGACGGCAATCACGACGACGTCGCGGGCGCCGCCGGAACGGGGCGACCGAACTCCTTCAGGATCGCGTCGATCTTCGCGACCTTGTCGGCCAGCGGACCCGCCGGATGCAGCCCGGCATGGCGCACGGTGCCGTCCGGAGCGATGATCGCGACGTAGGGAATGCCGGAGATGCCGTAGTCCGGGTTGAAGACCTCCTCCTTGCTGAACGCGACCGTCCAGCTCATCTGCTTCGCCTTCATGAAGTCAGGCATCAGCGCCATCTCCTTCTCCGGATTCCCCTTCGTGTCGACGCGGCCGCCTTCGAGCCCGGCCACGAAGCCTTGGAGGCTGGTGACGCCGATGACCACGACGTCCGATCCGCGATAGTGATGGACCAGCGCGCGGACGTTCGGGAACGAGGCAATGCACGGACCGCACCACGTGGCCCAGAAGTCGAGAACGACGACCTTGCCGCGGAGGGCGGACAGGGTCTGGGGGCCTTGATCGCTGCGCCAGGTGAAGTTCAGTTCCGGGGCGGAGCGGCCAACCAGCCCGGCCTGCGTGGCCTTGGCCTGCGCCGCCCGCTCCATTTGCGCGATCAGGCGCTCGCCGTTCGTTGCCACCTTCGTGCCGGGATAGCCCGCCACGAGATCCTGCAGGAGCTTCACCGCGCCCGCCTCGTCGTCGAGGACCTGCGCGAAGAAGGCGCCCTTCATGAAGAGGATCTGCGCCACCTCCTCCGACTTGTTACCCGCGTACTTGGCGAGCAGCGCATCGAATTCGGCGATCTCGCTGGCGAGCTCCGCCGCGCTCTTCTGGCCAGCCCGGACCTTGGTCATGATCCGCGAGCGCAGATCGTTCAGTTCGGAAGCCGGGGTGACTGCCGCCGGGGCCGACGCCGACGCGGCGGGGGCCGCCGTCTGGGCGGCAAGCGGCAGCGCGGAAACGAGGCCGCACAGGAAGACACAGGCAAGACGGAGCGAGGGTTTCATGGGGGAATTCGGCGAGGCTGCCGGGCGAACCGCGGCAGCGCAAGCCGCGGTCGTGGCAACCGCCGAGGCCGCCGCCACCCTTTAAACTGGCGGCGCGACCCGATCCCGGCTGACCTCGGACCGGCCACCGGATCGGCCGAAGCTCCGCGACCATGCTCCCTCCCGTTCCCGATGCTTGGCGGTCCCTGCTCTCCGGCGCGGTGCATTCACCGTCCTTCCGCGAACTCGAACGCTTCCTCGCGGCCGAGGAGGCCGCGGGTCAGGTCGTTCTCCCCGCGGCAACCGATCGCTTCCGCGCCCTCGCCCTGACGCCGCCGCAAGCGGTCCGCGTCGTCCTCCTGGGTCAGGACCCTTACCCGACCCCGGGGGACGCCCACGGGCTCTGCTTTTCCGTTCCCCCCGACCGACGCGTGCCGCGCTCGCTTCGCAACGTGTACCGCGAACTCGCCGCCGATCTCCCGGGGTTCGCGGCACCGGAGCACGGCCACCTTGAAGCATGGGCCCGGCGCGGCCTCCTCATGCTGAACACGGTCCTCACCGTCCGGGCGCACGCCGCGAATTCACACCGGGGCCAGGGCTGGGAGGAGTTCACCGACCACGTCATCCGGGCGCTGAACGAGCGCCCCGAGCCGATCGTCTTCCTCCTCTGGGGCAACGCCGCCCACGCGAAGGCGGAGCTCGTCACGGCGGATCGCCACGCGCTCGTCCGAACCGCCCATCCCTCGCCGCTGTCCGCCCGACGCTTCTTCGGATGTCGCTGCTTCTCGGCCGTCAACCACCATCTCGAACGGTGGGGCCAGCCGCCCTTTGACTGGAGCCTTCCCGGCACCCCCGCTCGGCCGACCGCGTAGCCGAGGCCGAGGCGGCTCAGCGTTCGTTGACCCGCAGCTCCACCCAAACGATCTGCTGCGATCCCGCTGCATCGGTCTGGCGCACGGTCGCGACGTTCTCACCCGGCAGCAGCGTCTGCGGATCGATCGCGAACCGGAGCGCCCGCTGTACTCCCCCCAGACCGGTCAGGTCGCGCAGTTCCTCCGGGGCGCCGAGACGGCGCCCGTTCAGGGACGCCTCCAGCACCGCCGCCTCCACGCCCTCGCGGGCGGCCAGCCCCACCACCCACGCGGCGCGCGTGACGTCGGACGCGCCCCCGCTGCGGATCCGGAACGAGGCACCTCCAGCCGCTTCAACGGGCAACTGCGCGCCGTTCGGGAAACCCGCCGGCACCGTGTCCCGGAAGGTCAACGGATGGCGGCGCGGTTGCCCTGCGATCGCGCGCGCCGAGAGCCCGAAGTGGATCAGGCGGGCGTACTCCTGCTCGCTGACCGGACGCGTCTGGCTGTCCATCCAGTTGAACAGGTAAACATTGGCGGCCCCGCGTTCACGGGCCGCGGCGGCGAACCCGCGCAGGGTGGCGAGGTCGTTGGCCACCGTCTTTCCGGTCGGCCACGCGCGGACGTTGTGTTCGATCCCAGGGATCACGAGGACGCGCGCCGCGTCCACCCCCAAGCGCTCCCGCCAGAGGTCCACCGGGATGTCGAAATCGGACGTGGACCAGAAGGGACACGGGATGAGCCAGTCCACCAGCCCTTCGCGGGCCCAGGCCAGCGCATCCATGCCGAGTCCGGCGGCCGCATCGGGATGCGAGGGAACGCGCGCCGCGATCAGGATCGGACGCCCCCGCTTCTCCGACCACTGCCGCCGCAGGGCGTCCACCTCGCGCATGAACGCCGTCAGAATCTCTTTCTCCTCCGCCTCACGTCCGGGCGTGAGATGGTAGCCGAAGCGCATCCAATCGATCTCGAAGCCATCCGGATCGTAACGCTCAAAGAGCTCACGCAGGAACCCCAGTTGGTGCTCCCGCACTTCCGGATGCACGTAATTGAGCGCCTGATTCGTCCACGGCATGGCCGGACCGTCGGGCATCCGCCGCAAGTGACGGTGCGTCCGCCAGAACTCCGAATGCAGGTAGCTCTTCGGATCATCGGCCGCGTGCACATCGTTCATCCGCATCGAAATCCACGGGGAAATGCCGTGCCGACGCGCCCGGGCGATCCAGAGCGCGTACGGGTCGATTCCAGCCTGGTCGAGGCGCAACGCATTCCGCGGCCAGAGCCCCTGAGGGACGACGCCGTCTACGGGCTCCCAGATCGCATCCCGCGTGCGGCTGCGCACGCTCGAGCGCATCGAGTTCGGATTGAGGAACAAATGAGTCACCGCCCCTCCGGCATACGCGTCGACCAGTGCCTCCACTCCCGCCCGCGTCATGTCCGATTCGGGACGCGAACCGAAGAAGTGGCTGTTGTCCTCGTTGACGATCAGCAGGTCCCTCGGTTGGACCGGACCGCCAGCCGCCACCACCGGCGACGGCGAGACAATCAGGGTCAGCAGGGCGAAACACGCGAAGAGCAGGGCCGGCATGGTCGGGAAGAGACCTTCAACGTCACCGGAGGAAGCATGCATGGCAACCGGAAGAATCCCGAAGCGGAAGACCGTCCGTCGACAAATGACCTCGGGTTGCATCAGAGCGGGCAAATATTCAGAGGAGGGTTGACCCGACGGACGGACCGAGAATTCTCCCATGGTCGCCCGGCCCGTCCCCAAATCCCCGGCCAGCGACCTTTTCTCAGTTTCATGCCCATGAACCACCCTGCCCGAGCAACAGGGTCTGACTCCATGGAAGCGCGACCCCTCGCCATGACGGGGCGCCTGCTGGCGGCTGCGGCGACGCTGCTGATCGCGCTGGCGGCGACACTCAGCGATTCGGGCGAAGTTCCGTCCCAGGCGCCCGAGGCCGTGATCGCCCAAGTCGAGGCGGCGCCGGGCCGGACGGTAACCGAGACCCTGCCGTTTCATCGCGAGCGCTGGCTTTCGCCCGCCGGCTACACGCGGTCGGCGCACTGCAGCATGGTCTCGCTGCTGCCCGGCGGGGATCTGATCGCGGCGTGGTACGGCGGACAGCGCGAGGGATCGGGCGACGTCGCGGTCTTCACCGCGCGCTGGGCTCCGGGCGACGAGGCGTGGTCGGAGCCCCAGCGGGTGATCGACCGGGAGCAGGCGGAGTTGGAACTCGACCGGCCGGTGAAGAAGCTGGGCAACACGGTGGTCTTCCCTGATCGACACGGGACCCTCTGGATGGTGTACGTCAGCGTGATGGTTGGCGGTTGGTCCGGTTGTTCGCTGAACGTGAAAGCCTCGCGGGACAACGGCCGGACCTGGGGCGACAGCCGGCGCCTCTCGCTCAATCCGTACATGAACCTGAGCAGCCTCGTGCGGAGCCGCCCGGTCTATGCCAGTGACGGACGCATCGGCCTGCCGATCTACCATGAGATGGCGCTGAAGTACCCGCAGGTGCTGTGGCTCGACCCGGAGCCCGGTGGGCAACTGCGGGATTACGAACTACGCAGCCTCCCCTCGGAATCTGAGTTGCTCCAACCCGTCCTCGTTCCGCTCGGGCAGGACCGCGTCCTCATGCTCCTGCGCGACGGGCGGCCGGAGCGGACGCTGCGCGCGGCGTTCTCCCGGGACAACGGGTGGACGTGGTCGCCGACCGCCCAGACCTCGCTGCCGAACCCCGATGCGGCGGTCGACGCCGTGCGGCTCCGCGACGGGCGCATCCTTCTCGCCTACAACGACGCCGCCGCCGGACGCGATTCACTCCGGCTCGCGGTGTCCACCGACGCCGGGTCGACGTGGCAGCCCGGACCGGTGCTGGAGCATGAGCCGAAGCGGGAATTCTCCTACCCCTCCATCGTGGAGGACGCCCGCGGGCGTATCCACGTGACGTATACGTGGAGGCGGGAACGCATTAAGCACGTCGAGTTCAACGCGGCGTGGCTGGATCAAGCCACCCGCACGCCGGCGCTCGTCCAGCGATGAGCATCCTGCCCACGACGCTCCTGCATCCCCTCGCGCTCGCGGGCGCGCTGTGGGTGCTGCTGCTCTGGATCGCGGGCAAGGGGCTGGGCCGACCGGCGCCCCGGCGCTGGCAGGCCGGACTGGGCGCGCTCGCCATCGCCCTGCTCTTCGTGCCCGTTGGGCCGGTCTCGCTCGGGCGCTGGGTCGAAAGCTTTTATCCTAACCCAAGCCTACCCGGCATCGCCTTCGTCCTTGCCCTGCTCTGGCGCAGCCTCCTTCAGCGCGACCTCCGGCGCCCGGCGGACCTTCGCGCCCTGCTGGCCTTCACCGCCGTCGCCGGCTCGCTCCTCTACCTAAACCCGCTGTGGGGTCGCGCCGTGGATTTCTACTACTTCGGCTGGCGGAGCGGTCCCGCGATCTGGACCATCACGGCGGTCGCCCTCTTCCTCCTCGCGGTCGGCAACCGGGCCGGGTTGGTGCTGACGGCGGCGCTGGGCGCGTTCGCCCTGAGCGCCCTCGAGTCGGACAATGCCTGGGACTACGTCGTCGACCCCGCCATCTGGCTCGTGTCGCTGGGGACGCTCGGCTTCCGCGCACTGGCGGCCGTACGAGGACGCTGGGCGGAACGGTCCGCGCGGGCCGCCGCTCTGGTCCCGGGAGCCGAACGCGACACGACCCCAGTCGGGAGCGTGCCGCGTTCCGCGCCCGCCGATCTGTAGCGCAAGCGCGGGCCGGGCGATCGACTCAGATCAGATCGCGGCGATGGCTGCGGGCGCAGGTTGACCCGGATGCGTCGGGATCGATTGGAGACCCGCTCAGCGTACGGCGGCCGCCGCGGAAACAAGTTCAAGGAAACTGCGGGCCTCCAGGCTCGCGCCGCCGATCAAGCCGCCGTCGATGTCGCGCTGCGCAAGCAGTTCCGGCGCATTCGCCGGCTTCATCGAACCGCCGTAGAGGATCCGGACCTTCTCCGCCGCGCCTTCGCCGTAGGCCTTGGCCAGCAGGCTGCGGATGAACGCATGCACCTGCTGGGCCTGCTCGGTCGTGGCGACCTTGCCCGTGCCGATGGCCCACACGGGCTCGTACGCGACGACCACGCTGGAAATCTGGTCCTTGGCCACGCCCTCCAGTCCCGCCTCCAACTGCGTCTGCACCACGCGGAGCGTCTCACCGGCCTCGCGCTGCCCGAGGGTTTCCCCGACGCAGAGGATCGGCTTGAGCTGTCCCTTCAGGGAGGCGAGCACCTTGTGATTGATGAAGCTGTCGGACTCCTCGAAGTATGACCGGCGCTCGCTGTGACCGAGGATGACGTAGCTCGCGAACAGGGCGCGCAGCATCGCCACCGAAATCTCGCCGGTGTAGGCACCGCTCGCCTCCGGGTGCACGTTCTGGGCGCCCAGCCGGACACCGGAGCCCTCGAGGGCGCGGCCGACGGACTCCAGCGCCGTGAACGGCGGGCACACCACCACGTCCACGTCGGTCTGTTTGCCCGCGACGGAGACGATCTCCTGGACCAAGGCCACGCCGTCGGCCGAGGACTTGTTCATCTTCCAGTTGCCAGCGATGAGTTTCTTGCGGAGCGGGGACATGGTGGGAGGGAAACGAAGGGAGGAATCAGGACTCGAGGAACTGGACGCCAGGCAGCACCTTGCCCTCGAGGAACTCAAGGCTGGCGCCACCGCCGGTGGAGCAGTGGCTGACCTTGTCGGCGACCTTGAACTTCTTGGCGGCGGTGGCGGTGTCGCCGCCACCCACGACCGTGACGGCCCCCAGCGCGGTCGCCTCGGCGATCGCCGCGGCCATCGCCTTCGTCGCGCCCGCGAAGGCGTCAAACTCGAAGACCCCGGCCGGCCCATTCCAGACGATCGTGCGGGAGCGGAGAATGGCCTCGCGGTAGAGCGCGATCGACTTCGGGCCCGCATCGAGCCCCATCCACCCGGCCGGGATCCCGGTCTCGTCGCTCGCAGGGCGCGTGGCGGCATCGGGCGCAAGGCGGTCGGCCGCGACGTAATCCACCGGGAACGTGAGCCGAACCCCGCGCTCCTTGGCCTTCGCCACGAGTTCGGGCACGAGCTTGGCGCCTTCCTCGTCGAAGAGGCTGGTGCCAATTTCCATGCCGTGCATGACCTTCTTGAACGTGTAAGCCATGCCGCCGCCGATGATCACTTCGTCGGCCTTCTCCAGCAGGTTCTTGATCAGCGGAATCTTGTCCGCGATCTTGGCCCCGCCGAGGATCGCGAGCAGCGGACGCTGCGGGTGCTCGAGGACGGCCGCAAACGCCTTCACCTCCGCTTCCATGAGGAAGCCAGCCGCCTTCTGCGGGAGATTGACGCCCACGATCGATGAGTGGGCGCGGTGCGCGGTGCCGAAGGCATCGTTCACGTACACGTCACCGAGACGCGAGAGGCTGGTGCGGAACGCCTCGACCGCGGCCTTGTCGGCCTTGAGCGACGTTCCATCCTCGAGCTTCACCTTGCCCTCTTCCTCGATGTGCAAGCGCAGGTTCTCCAGCAGGAGGACCTCGCCGGGACGCAGCGCCGCCGCGGCCTGCTCCGCGACCGGGCCCACGCAATCCGCCGCGAAGGCGACCGGACGTCCGAGGAGCGACTGGAGTTCGGCCGCGATCGGGCGGAGGGAGAACTTGGCGATCGCCTTCCCATCGGGCCGGCCCAGATGGCTGGCCAGCACCACCGCAGCCCCCTGATCGAGCGCGTAGCGGAGGGTCGGAAGGGCCGCCACGATCCGCTGGTTGTTGGTGATCGCGCCCGTCGTCTTGTCTTGTGGGACGTTGAAATCGACGCGCAGGAAGACACGCTTCCCGGCGAGCTGAAGGTCGCGGATGGTCTTGAAATGAGGCATGGCGGAACGTTCGACGCGGTCCGGGCAGGGGCCACCCGACGCGCCGGTGACGCGAGGACCCGTGCCTCGCGCCACCGCCACGCGCCTCGGGCGCAGCGGACTCAGAGCTTCGCGGCAATCTTGCGGCTGAGATCGACGACGCGGTTGCTGTAGCCCCACTCGTTGTCGTACCAGCTCACCAGCTTGAAGAAGTTCTTGTTCAGCTCGATCGAACTGCCGGCATCGAAGATCGACGAACGCGTGTCGCGGATGAAGTCGGTCGAAACCACCTCCTCGTCCGTGTAGCCGAGGATGCCCTTGAGGTAGGTCTCGGAGGCGCGCTTGAGGGCCGCCTTGATCTCGTCGATGGACGTGTCCTTGGCCGTCCGCACGGTGAGGTCCACCACGGAGACGGTCGGCACCGGCACGCGGAAGGACATACCCGTCAGCTTGCCCTTCACCTCCGGGAGCACGAGACCCAACGCCTTGGCGGCGCCGGTCGTGGTCGGGATGATGTTCTGGGCCGCGGTGCGGCCGCCCTTCCAGTCCTTCTTCGACGGACCGTCCACCGTCTTCTGGGTCGCCGTGTACGCGTGCACCGTCGTCATCAGTCCCTCCACGATGCCGAAGCCTTCCTTGAGGAGAACATGCGCCACCGGGGCGAGGCAGTTCGTCGTGCAGGAGGCGTTGGAGATGATGCTGTGCTGGGAGACGTCGAGCTTGTCGTCGTTCACGCCGAGGACGACGGTGATGTCCTCACCCTTCGCCGGCGCCGAGATGATGACCTTCTTGGCGCCCGCGGCGAGGTGCCCCCGGGCCTTCTCCGCGTCGGTGAAGAGGCCGGTCGACTCGATCACCAGTTGCACGCCCAGCTTGCCCCATGGCAGTTCGGCGGGGGTCTTCGCGGACACGACGAGGATGTCGTGCCCGTTCACGACGAGGACATCGTCCTCCGCCTTGTCGGGCGACGACTTCTTCGAGGAGACGGTGCCGTTGAACTTACCCTGCGAGGAATCGTACTTGAGCAGGTAGGCCAGGTTGTCGGCGGGGACGATGTCGCCGACGGCGACGACGTTGAACGTCGAGCCAAGCAGGCCCTGCTCGACGAGCGCGCGGAAGACGAGTCGGCCGATGCGGCCGAAACCATTGATTGCGACGTTCACTGCCATGGGAGACTCCAGGTTCTAAGGACGGATTTACGGTTTCAGGTGAGGCCGCGCCACGGGGACGCGGAGACCTTCACCCAAAACGCCGGGTTACCGGAAGGCAAGGGTATTGGCGGAGCCGCTCACGACTCCGCCACCCACAGTGCGCAACTCAGCGGCGGTAGGTAGAGCACATCGGAGACCAGCGGCCGGATACCCGTCACTCCGGCGCAAAAGAACTGCTCGGCATCCGCCAGCACCCGCCACGACCATCCGACCACGGCCGCGTTCGGGATCGGCAGATGGACCTCGTCCAAGGTGGGATTCAACGCAAACAGAAGGCGACTCGTTCCCGCCGAGCCATCGGCGTTGTACAATGCCGCGAGCGCCGTCGACTCCGGGAGAGTGAAGAACCGGAAGAAGCCCTCCGAGACGCGGGAGTAGTGACGGAGGAGGTGTCCGAGCGGTCCGCGGCGGAAGGCCACCCAGGCGGCGAAGTAGGCGTGACTCGCCGGGTACCGCAGGAGTCGGTGGTAATCCAACGCGTTGAGTTCCCCTCGGCGGTAGGTGTTTGTCACGCCGTGCTTGGAGCGCAGGAAGTCCTGCCCGCCCGACAGCATCGGGATGCCCACCGACATCATCAGGAGCGCCGCCATGAGGTGGGTGCGCCGACGGTCGTTCGCCGTCGGCACCCGGCCGTCGTGGTGGTGATTTTCGGTGATCATGTCGATCCACGTCCGGTCGTCGTGCGACTCGGTGTAGTTCACGGTCTGCGCCGGCCACTTCGCGAAGTGCCACGGGGAGCCCTTGAGGAAGTACTCGCAGCTCGCCGCCGAACTGCCGCCGCGGAGGTAGTCGCGCACAAAGTCACGGTATCCGTCGTTCCACGACGCCCACCCGGTCTCGCGCAGGGCCCGGGCGGCATGCCCGCGGTAGCTCCAGGGCTCGGCGATCAAGATGACGTCGGGCTTCACGCGTTTCAGCGCCGCCTCGATCTCCGCGAGCACTTCCGCGCCGAGAAGCTCCGCCAGGTCGAAGCGGAAGCCGTCCACGCCGTAGGTGCGCAGGAGGTGGGTGCAGCTGTCGATGATCAGGCGACGGCTCATCGCCGCCGAGGCCCGGAGATCGTTGCCGCAGCCGCTCCAGTTCGTCAGCGCACCCAAGGCGTCCTGCTCGAAATAGTACAGGCGGTCCACGAACATGAGGTGCGCCGGTTCGCCGACGTGGTTGAACACGACGTCGAGGACGACCGCGATGCCCCGCGAGTGGAACGCCACGACCAGGTCCTGCAATTCATGCACGCCCGAGGCCTGCGCCGGCTCCAGCGCGTAGGCGCTCGCCGGGGCAAAGAAGTTCGTCGTCATGTACCCCCAGTGATACTCGTCCGGGGTGCGGGCATCGAATTCCTGCACGGGCTGAAGCTCCACGCAGTTCACTCCCAGCGAGTGAAGGTAAAAGTCCGGGCTCCTCACCCACTGCGCCAGCCCGGCAAAGCCCCGGCGCTCCCGCGGGCCGGCCACGATCGGCGCCCGGTGTACGAGGTCGCGCACATGCGCCTCGACAATGACAAGGTCGTGCCACGACGGGGTCTGGAAGCCGTCCCGCACCACACCCATCCAGTCGTCGCGAAGGATGATGCCCGGACCCTCCGGTCCGACCGCGGCGCGGGCGTACGGGTCCAGGACGGGACGCGCCGGATCGGGCAATCCGAAGCCGTCCCGCGATCCATCGATGTGGTACCAATAGTACCAGCCGTGCAGGTCCTGATCGAGCGCCAGTTCCCACGCTCCGTCACCGCGACGCCGCAGGGGATGGCGCACCGGTCGTCCATCCGGTCCGGCCACTTCGGTCACCACCAACTCCACGCTCCGCGCCCGCGGGGCGAAGAGCCGGAAGATCGTGGTCACCCCCCGCACCTCCGCGCCGAGCGGGGCCTCGCTGCGGAGCGCGAAGAAGAACCGCCCCGGCAGCAGCGGCACCGCGCCCGCCTCCGCTCCCGCGTCGGCCCAGCCGATCCGCCACGCCGCCGCCGGGTCCAGCGGAGCCGGAAGCTCAAAAACGAAGCGGTGCCACCCCGTCCGGTCCGGGTCGATCGTGCGGTTGCGGTTGCCCGCATCGTCCACCGCCGCATTCGGGGCATCCGCCGGCACGTCGAGCCAGCGGCCGGACCCCGTCACGAACTTGAACCGCATCCAGGGATGCGCAAGGAACCCATCCGCCCGCCACGATCGGCGCAGCACGGGCACTCCGGCCAGCGTGCCGGGATAAAGCTCCCACTCGGGTCGCCCCATCGGATCCCACCCATTGAAATCTCCGGCAAGGAAGAGCCGGCCCGAGGTCCATTCGTCCTTCCCCTCCGCCACCTCCTCACCTCGCACCACGAAGGTGATGTCCCCGGCTGCATCGATCGAGTAGCCACTCGCGAGCGCGAAGGACTCCTCCGGCTCGCGCCGGACATCCTCGAGCCGCCACGTCTCGGGTCCCACCAGCTGCAGCGGTGGAAGCCCCCGCGCCCGCCAGTCATGCGCCAGCTCCACCACGCCGTGCGTGGGCGATTCAAGGCGGGCGTGGACGATCCTCCGGGCGCGGGCGGACATGGGCGGCGGCTGCAGCATCCGGGACCGGGCCGCCGGGACAAGCGCGCAATTGCGGCCCCGGAATCAAAAGGTGGCGCGGTAGCTCGCCGACAAGGTCCGGCCGCTTCCCGCCCGCGCCACCCGCGCGAGGAGGTCGAGGTCCGCCGCGTTGCGCACCGCCAAGCCGACCGTGTGCCGCGTCGTCTTGCTCGGCTCCCACGAGTAATTCAGCGCCGTGCCAAAGAGGGTGTAGGAGGGATACTCCAAGAAGGCGCGGTTCCGCTCCGCGTGGCTCGCCACAAATCCGCCCACATGCGTGAGCGTCCACGAGGCCACCAGCCCCTTCCAGCGCCCTCGGGCCACCGTGTGACGCGCCCCGAGGGCCACGGTCTCGGCCGGAAGCCGGGTCAGCGGCCGCCCCACTTCGTCCGGGAGATCCGACGACGCCGTCGTGATCGCACGGGTGTGCGTCGCGCGGCCAGTCAGGGTCCACGCCGGACTCACCACGCAGCGGAGGTCCATCGTCGCCCCGGAGAAGCGCTCGCCGCCGGCCGCGACCAACTGCGGCTGCGTCTGGTTGGCGTCGGCGATCGGATCATCAAACAGCGGGTTCCGCCGGGAGATGTTCTCGTTCAGGTACCAGAAGCCGAGCACCGTGGCCGTCAGGCGCTTGCCCCACGTCAGGGTCTTGACCCCGCCCTCCACGCCCCGCGTCGTCTCATTTCCTTGAATCCGGTTCGTCCGCGCATCCACGCGGGTCGAGGGCTCGAACGCCGTGCTGGCGTTGGCGAACAGGAGCACCCGGCCGGGCTTGAGCTGGTAATTGGCGCCCGCCAGCCAGGTCACCTCACCCGTACCGTCAGAGATCCGGTCGCGGGCCACTCCCGGCCGGCGGTCCTCCACGTCCAAATCGACCGAGTCCCGGCGCAGGCCGGCCGTCAGCACCGTCCGGCCCTGCGCCAGCGCCATGCGTTCGGTGATCGCCAGCGCCGTGTAGGTGGCGAGTTCGGAGCGGTCCGCGATGAGGCGGCGGTAGGTTCCCGGACCAAAGGAGGGCCGGAAGTAATCCGGCGCCTCGGGATCGAAACGGCGCACCGTCTCGGGCAGGGCGGCGCGCTCGGCCGCGTCGAGGCCTCGCTGCACGCGCGCGCTGTCCGCGCGCGAAGCCTGCAGCGAGACGAGAAGCTTGTGATCCGCCCGGCCGCTGCTGAAGCGCGTCGTCACTTCCACGCCACCGTTCAGCGCCTCCCAGGGCTGCTCCGTGTGCTGCGGCTCCCGCACGCCCGCGAACACACGTTCATCGAGCAGGAATTCACCCTTGGTGAAGCGGTCCTCCACGAGCGAGCGCCAGAACCACTGCGCGCCCGCCCGGACACTCACGCTCCGGCTCACCTGCGCATCCCACTGCGCACTGGCGCTCGCGACCTGCTTGCGGATTCGTCCATCGGGTCCGTTGACGTGCAGGTAGGCCAGCGGCAGGTACGGACCCAACACGGGCGCGCCGCGGCTCTCCCGGTACTCCGGGATGCCGGAACCGGGATTCGCGTCGGTATTCGTGTAATCAAACTGCAGCAACGTGCTCATTGCCGGCGAGTGCTTCAGGATGACGGCGCCACTGAAGAGTTGCTGGCGGTTCACCGCGAACGCCTCGGGACCGGAGCGCTGGCGCGCGCCGACCATCCAGCGTTGCCAAGACTTCCCGGCCACCAGCGGGGCGTTGTGTTCCACGGTCGCCATCCGATCCCGCGCGCTCGTCGCGGTCACCAGCACCCGGGTCTGCCGCCGGGCCCGCGGCCGCTCGGTCACGAAGTTCTCAATCCCACCCGGGGCTGCCTTGCCCAGCACGGGCGTCAGGGAACCTTGGATGCGTTCCCCGCTCTCGGCGTTCAGGACCTCAGGCACCCCGAGTTGAATGAACCCATTGCGCAATCGTGGGGTGGGAAAACCACGGAGGTTGAGCCGCGTCAGGCCGGCGACCAGATCGGCGGGGGAAGGCGCGGCAATCCGGCTGAGCTCAAGATTCAGGTCTCTCACCGCTTCCGACTCCTCCAGCGCCGCCGTCAAGAGGTCGTTCGAAAAGGGTGGATCCGACAACTCCGCCTCCCGCGAGCCCATTCCGGTCTCGTCCTGATCGGCAAGGTCGCGCCGTGCGTCCACCCGCAGGACTTCGAGGTTGATCGGATCATCGGGCCGGGCGACCTGACTGGTCAGGCGCTGAAGGCCCACCCAGAGCGCCGGCACGGTGAGGAGCAGTCGAACGATTCGCTGGGCAACCCTCATGGCTGCGATTCAAGCCAGGGCCGCGCCCTTGCCCAGCAGATTCTTCGGCCCAAGCCCTGGCGTCGGGGGGCTCGGCGAACCCGCCGCCGGCGCTCGAGAGGCGCGGGACCTTGGACTTCCCCGGCGGACCTCCGGGACGAAAATCCCTGTTGACGCCCCGCAGGGCCGCCGCTTCTCCTTCCCCTCCGTTTTTTGGCAAGATAGCTCAGTTGGTAGAGCAGAGGACTGAAAATCCTCGTGTCCCCGGTTCGATTCCGGGTCTTGCCACCACTTTCCCCGGGCCCTCGTCGGCGCCCGATTTGGAATTGGCGATCCGGATGCCTGAATCCAGTCTTCACCCGACGCCCCCCTCCTTCTAGCGTCGCCGCATGCGAATCCTCATCACCGGCGCCGCGGGTTTCGTCGGCACCTCCCTCGCCCACGCGCTGCGTGCCACGATCGCGGGCGTTGATCTGATCGGGATCGACAATCTCAGCCGTGCCGGCAGCGAGACCAACCGCTCAACGTTGCGGGCACTCGGGGTCCGCCTCGTCCACGGCGACCTTCGCCTCGCCAGCGACGTCGAGGCGCTCCCGGCGGCCGATTGGGTCATCGACGCCGCCGCCAACCCGAGCGTGCTCGCGGGCATCGACGGTCGGTCCAGCCCGAGGCAGCTGGTCGAACACAACCTCGGCGGCACGCTCAACCTGCTCGAATACTGCCGCCAGCACCGCGCCGGCCTCATCCTGCTGAGCACCAGCCGCGTTTATTCGATTCCCGCCCTTGCCGCGCTTCCGGTCTCCCCTCAGGACGGAGCATTCCGCTGGAACGCCAACACCCCCGCGGCATCCGTCGTCGGCGCATCCGAGCATGGGATCCGCGAGGAGTTCTCCACGGTGGCCCCGATTTCCCTGTACGGGGCCACGAAGCTCGCCAGCGAGGCGGTGGCCCTCGAGTACAGTCACGCCTTCGGATTCCCGGTCTGGATCAATCGCTGCGGCGTCCTCGCCGGCGCCGGCCAGTTCGGCCGGGCCGACCAAGGCATCTTCGCCTACTGGATCAACCGTCACCTTCGCCGGCGCCCCCTGCGCTACCTCGGCTTCAGCGGTCAGGGATTCCAGGTCCGCGACTGCCTCCACCCCGTCGATCTGGCCCGCCTCATTCACCTGCAGGTCAACGCGCCCGCGCCCGCGGCCGCCGCCGGCGAAACCCGCCGCGTCTTCAACGTCGGCGGGGGCATCGGGTCAGCCCGCTCGCTCCGACAATTGACCGCATGGTGCGACGACCGGTTCGGAACCCACCCGATCACGGAAGACGCCACCCCCCGCCCCTACGACCTGCCCTGGATGGTGCTCGACGCCCGGCGGGCCGAGTCGCAGTGGCGATGGCGCCCCACCCTCGCCCCAGATCAGATCTTCGCCGAAATCGCGGAACACGCCGAACGTCATCCCGGGTGGCTTGACCTGTCCGAGGGCTGATCGACGCCAAACACTGGCGTCTGGCACTCAGAGACAGCAAGCCCCAGTGAATATACAATTTTTTCGCAAGGCGAGTTCGAGGCTCGACCGCCCGCCCGGCCCTGACTCATTATTAAAAGGCAGCGGAGGGTTGCGGGTCAGCGACACGGAAACTTTACCTTCCGTTCGCCCTCGCAACTCGACACTCGCCCCGCCCGTACATTTTATTGGGGCGCTTGGACTTTTTCTCCAGGCTCCCTTCCTTCGAAGCTCTCCTCCTCACCATGAAACCCACCCACGCTCTCCGCACGGCCAAGGCCGGCTGGTTTGCCCTGCTCGGCCTTGCTGCGGCATTCCTCGCCGCTCCCGGCTTGATCGCCCAAGGTGTTACGACCGCCGGCATCGGCGGCTTCGTCACCGACAAAGCCAATAACCCGGTCTCGGGAGCCTCCGTGACCGTGACGCACCAGCCGTCCGGAACGGTGGCGACGACGCTGACCCGCGCGAACGGGCAGTACTCCGTCTCCGGTCTCCGCGTCGGCGGTCCCTACAGCGTAAAGGTGGCGTCGACGACGATCTCGGCGTCGGAGAAGAGCGACATCTTCCTTGAGCTCGGTGCGAACGCCGACGTTTCTTTCGTCGTCGCGGCCGACGTCGTCGTGCTCGAGGCGGTCAGCGTGCTGGCCGATCGCGACACGACCTTCGGCACCGGCAAGATGGGCACGGGTTCGAGCTTCGACGAGGACGCGATCTCGAACACCGCGACGGTCCGCAACAGCGTGCAGGACGTGGCCCGCCTCGACTCCCGCATGTTCCTCGGTTCGCTCGACCAAGGCGGCCAGCTCAGCGCCCAAGGCCAGAACTTCCGCTACAACTCGTTCCTCATCGACGGCGTGCAGGCTGGCGACCCGTTCGGCCTCAACTCCAACGGCTTCTCCTCGCTCGCCAGCCCGGTGCCGCTCGACGCGCTGGAGACCCTGAGCATCCAGCTCTCCCCCTACGACGTCCGCTACGCCGGCTTCACCGGCGCCGTCATCAACGCCGTCATCCGTTCCGGCACCAACAAATACCGGGGCAGCGTCTACTACCGGATGAGCAACGAAAACCTCCGCGCGAAGAACCCGCTCACGGGAGTGAAGGAAGCCTTCGATGAGAAGAACTTCGGCACGACGTTCAGCGGCCCGATCATCAAGAACACACTCTTCTTCTCGTTCTCCTACGACAAGCTCGAGCGGGAAACCGTCCCACCGCAGGCGACGTTTGTTCCGGACGCCGCCGGCCTGGCTGCGATCGACTCGATCATCGCCCGCGTGAAGTCCCAGAACTACGACCCGGGTACCCTCTCCGGCCCGAGCACCAACCTCTCCGAGCAGGAAACCTACATCGCCAAGATCGACTGGAACATCTCCCGCGACCACCGCCTCGCCGTCACCTACCGCCGCAACTACGGCCAAAATACGAGCTTTGCGAACTACAGCAGCTCCACGGCGACGTCGCTCAGCAATCACTGGTTCGACCAGCCGCGCAACACCGACAGCTACACCGCGCAACTCAACAGCCAGTGGACCTCCGACTTCCGTACGGAGGCCACGGTTTCGGTGACCGACTATGATGGCACACCCGCCAACCGCGGCACGCCGTTCCCGATGGTCCGCGTGGAAGGCCTCAGCGGCCGCCGCCTCGATACGGGCGCCACGATCACCAGCGGCGCGATCATCTTCGGTACCGAAAACAGCCGCCAGCTGAACCGCCTGACGAGCAAGGAAAAGCAGTTCAAGCTCTCCGGCGACTACACCTTCGGCGACCACACCCTGACGTTCGGCGGCGAGCAGATCACGACCGATTACTCGAATGCCTTCGTGCAAAACACGATGGGCAATTACACGTTCGCCTCCGCAGCGACCTTCCTCGCCGGCACTCCGCCGACGAACTTCATCCTCCAGAAGCCCTACCCCGGGTTCTCGATCAAGGATGCGATCGCCAACTGGAGCTACACCGCTCTGGCGGGCTTCGTCCAGGATACCTGGCGTCCGAATCCCCAGTTGACGCTCATGGCTGGCATGCGTTTCGACCTGCCCGTGGTCGACGAGGCCCCGCCGGTCGCCCCCGGCTTCGCCACGGCGGGCTTTGTGGATGCCAAGGGCATCCCGATCACCCGCAACAACACGACGAACGACGGCAACCCCACGTGGGCCCCCCGTGTGGGCTTCACCTACGAGGTCGAAAGCCAGCGCAAGACCCAGGTCCGCGGCGGCTTCGGCCTCTTCCAAGGTCGCAACCCGGCCGTGTGGCTGTCGAACGCGTTCTCGAACGCCGGTGCCGTGTACAACTACACCGCCGCCGTCGCCGAGCGCCCGCTGATCACCTTCAACCCGAACGCCGCCACGCAGTCCGTCCCCGGCACCGCCAATCCGCCGCCCAACGTCAACATCACCGATCCGAGCTTCCGCCAGCCCGCGCTGTGGAAGAGCAACATCGCGATCGACCACCAACTGCCGTGGCTGGATACGACCTTCACGGTTGAGTACTACTACCACGACGTGGATGTCGGCCTGAACACCGAGTTCCTGAATTACCGCCAGGCCAACGACGGCGACGGCACCGGACGGGCCCCCGATGGCCGCCTCCGCTTCGGCTCGGCCGCCAGCATCGTCAGCGGCACCAGCGGCAACATTGCCGGCCGCCGCCGCGTGTCCAACTTCGCGGATGTCCTCTACCTGACGAACACCGACAAGGGCGAGGCCAGCGGTGTCACCGTCAGCCTGAACCGCCCGATGAAGAACAACTGGGCGTGGTCCGCCTCGTGGACCAACGGCAAGGCCACGGAGGTCAGCCCGATGACGTCGTCGGTTGCGCTCTCCAACTACCAGAATCGCGCCTCGTTCAACCCGAACGAGAACAAGGACTCGATCTCGAACACCAACATCAAGGACACGGTCGTCCTGTCGGTCACCCGCCGCTTCGAATTCGTCAAGAACGCCCCCACCACGGTCAACCTCAGCTACATCGGGCGCACCGGCCGCCCGTACTCGTGGGTGTTCTACGGTGACGCCAACGGCGACGGTTTCACGTTCAACGACCTGCTCTACGTGCCGACCGGTCCGGATGACACCCGCGTGGCCTGGGCCGACACCGCGCAGCGCGACGCCTTCTTCCGCTTCGTCGAGAGCTCCTCACTCAAGGACTTCAAGGGTACCAACCCGCCGCGCAACTCGGAGACGTCCCCGTGGCTGCAGACGGTCGACCTGAAGCTCACCCAGCAGATCCCGCTCTTCAAGTCGGTCCGCGCCGAGGTGTTCGCCAACATCCTCAACTTCGCGAACCTCTTCGACAGCGACTGGGGCATTCAGGAGGAGGTTCCGTTCTCCTACCGCCGCGCCGTCGCCGGGGCGACCCTCAACCCGACCGCCAACGCCGGCAAGGGCCAGTGGAACTACGTCTTCAACACCACCACGCTCAACGGCGTGCCGGTGACGGTCGACGAGACGCCGGTGTCGCGCTGGCAGGCCCAGATCGGCATGCGGATCAAGTTCTGATCCGGTCCCGCGCTTCGCTTCCCAAGGCGGCCGCAAGTCATCCTGCGGCCGCCTTTTTTGTGCCCGCCTGCCGGGCGGCGCCCCGGTCCTGCGTTCCCCTGTCTTCCACACCGGTCCTCCCGCCCGCGCCGTTCTCGCGGATTGCTTCCCGCTCCATCCGCTGTTTACTTTCGTTTCGTCGTCCGCCGCGCATGAACTCCCGTCTCTACGAGTGCCACGTCATGCACGCCCGCTTCTCCCCCCGGCGGCACGCCTTCCGGTACCGGATCTTCCTCTTCGCCATCGACTTGGATGAACTCGGCGAGCTCGACCGTCGGCTTAGCCTGTTCTCCCACGAAGGCCACGCCCCCTATTCGTTCCGCGACGCTGATTTTCTCCCGACGAACGAGCCGGCCGGAGCGCCGCTCAAGGCCCGGGTGGAAGCCCTGCTCCACCGCCACGGCGTGGACCTCGCCGGCGGCCGCGTCCTCCTCATCACGCTGCCCCGCGTCGCCGGTTTCCTCTTCAATCCGGTGTCGTTCTATTTCTGCTTCGACCGCACCGGCCAACCCATCGCCGCGATCCCGGAGGTCACCAACACCTTCCGCGAGATGAAGCCGTTCTTCCTCGGACCCGAGACCCGCGACGCGGCGGGGCGCTTCCATCTCCGGCTTCCCAAGCACTTCTACGTCTCGCCCTTCTCCGACGTCGATGTCGCCTTCGACTTCCTCCTGCCCGTGCCCGGCACCGAGATGGCAATCCAGATCGACGACTACATCGGGGAGGAGCGTACGCTGACCAGCCGTCTGACCGGCTCCGCCAAGCCCCTGACCGATGCGCGTCTGGCGTGGTACACGGTGCTCTACCCGCTGATCACGCTCCGCATCCTCTTGCTGATCCACTGGCACGCCCTCCGGCTGTTCCTGAAGTCGGTCCCGTGGTTCCCGAAAGCCGCCCGCGCCGCGGACCAGCGGGGACTGCTGCGCCCGCATCCCTCGATCCTGCCGCCCCAGACCTCCGACGCATGAGCGCCACCTCCCGCTTGTTTCCCGGCCAGGGAGGCTCCGAAAGCCGGCGCTACCGACGGCGCGGCTCTCCCCCGCCCGTCCCGTCCCATCCGGTTGTTTCCGGCACGGGCGACGAAACTCCGTCCGCCGGAAGCGGTCGGGAGGAATCTCACCCGTTTTCCACCCTACTTTCACGTCTCGTTCACGGAGGATCGGCTAATCTGGCGGCCTACCGTGCACGTCGGCTCCGACCGGCGGTGCGGTGTTCCCGCCCCCTCAACCGCCTGCGCATTCCTCCCCGCCGCCCTGCCTCCCTTCCTCGCCTCCCCCGCCCGTCAGACGCATGAGTGACTCCTCTCCCTTCTCCTCCAGTCCGACCGATGCCTCGGACTTCAGCACGCCGGCCGCCCCGTCGTTTCACCGCCGCCTCGTGCTCGGCGCCTTCGGCGCGATGCCGCGCGGGCGCCTGCGGATCGAACTCCCGGAAGGCGGCCACGTCGACTGCGGCGAGGCCGGTGAAGTCATCGCGCCGGACCTTCCCCTCGGGCTCTCCGCCGTCACCAGCCTCCGGGTGCGCCGCGAGACGTTCTTCCGCCGCTGCGTCCTCGCGGGGGACATCGGCTTCGCGGAATCGTTCATCGACGGCGACTGGGACACACCCGACCTCCCGTCGGTGCTCGGCTGGTTCATGCTCAACGTCGAGCATGCCCCCACGCTGTCCGGCTCCACTGCCGGCCGCGCCCGCACCTGGGGTCTCAACCTGCTCCGCTTCGCGCACCGGATCGAGCACCTGCTCCAGCCAAATTCCCGCCGTCTCGCCCGCCGCAACATCGCGCGCCACTACGACCTCTCCAACGACTTCTTCGCCCTGTTCCTCGACAACTCGATGATGTACTCGGCGGCCAAGTACACCGCCGACGCCGCGTCCCTCGCCGAGGCGCAACGCGAGAAGAACGAAGCACTCTGCCGCAGCCTGCGGCTCAGCCCGTCCGACCACGTCCTCGAGATCGGCACCGGTTGGGGCGGCTGGGCCCTCCACGCCGCCGCGAACCACGGCTGCCGTGTCACCACGCTCACCCTCTCCCAGCAGCAGCACGATCTCGCCCTCCGCCGCATCGCCGCCGCCGGCCTCGAATCACGCATCGAGGTGCGCCTGCAGGACTATCGCGACGTGCAGGGCCAGTACGACAAGATCGTCTCGATCGAGATGATGGAGGCGATCGGCCACGCGTACCTCCCCGACTTCTGCCGCACGCTCGACGCCCGGCTCCGCCCGGGCGGCCTCGTCGCGCTCCAGTTCATCACCTGCCCGGACACCCGGTATCCCGAGATGCGCCGCGGGGTGGACTTCATCCAGAAACACATCTTCCCGGGCTCCCTCCTGCTTTCGTTGAACCGCGTCAACGACCTGATGAGCCGCCACGGCAACTTCGTCCTGCACCACCTCGACGACCTCGCCCACGACTACGCGCGCACGCTCCGCGCCTGGCGCGACTCTTTCCACGCCCGCCTCGACGATGTTCGCCGCCTCGGTTTCGACGACCGCTTCATCCGCAAGTGGCACTACTACCTGTGCTACTGCGAGGCCGCCTTCGCCATGCGCAACATCTCCGTCGTGCAGACGCTCCACACGCGCCCGAACAACCTCGCGCTGCGCTGAGCCACAGCTCGCCCCGTCAATCCGGCGCCTCGCGCCCCGGTCCTTTCCCGCCATGATCATCCTCCTCCGCGTCTTCTTCCTCGTCGTTCTCGCCTCCATGCTCTGGGTCACCAGCTGGGCCTCCCTCGGTCAGGCCCTCTGGGACTTCATCGAGTCGCCCGCCGCACGCGACCGCTGGTTCATCGCCACGCTGTTCGACGCCTACTGGGGCTTCCTCACGTTCTACATCTGGGTGGCGTACAAGGAGACGGGCCTCGTGGCGCGCGCCCTCTGGCTGATCGCCATCCTCCTGCTCGGAAACATCGCGATGGCCGTGTACTGCCTGCGCGAGCTGTTCCGGGTCCCGGCGGGCGCGCCGCTCTCCTCGATCCTCCTGCGTCGCACCCCGTGATCCCGGCCGCGCCCGCATCCGCCGCCCCGAACGGCGCAGCCCCCGCTCCGGCGGCACCCCCGCGCGGCTTCTGGCGCCGGCGCATCGGAGATCCGGTGATCTCCCTGCTCACCCAGGGGATCACCGCAGACAAGGTCAGCTACACCCTCGCACTCGGCACCGGCCTTTCGCTCTTTCCGTTCCTCGGCTTCACCAGCCTGCTCAACCTAGTCGCCGGCCTCGCCCTGCGTCTCAACCAGCCGCTTCTCCAGACGATCAACCAGCTCCTTGGGCCGATCCAGTTGCTGATGATTGTGGTCTACATCCGCGTCGGTGAATGGATCTGGGGGGCCGAGCGGCTGCCCTTCTCAATCGAGTTGCTGATCCAAGTCTTCCGCGACGCCAGTTTCACCGAGTTCCTGAGCCGCTTCGGCATGGCGGGCGTGCACGCCTTCACGGCGTGGCTGGTCACCCTTCCCGTCCTCGTCTTCAGCCTCAACCGCCTCCTGCGTCCGATCATCCGGCGCGTCGCCCGCCAGCTTCCGTCCGCCTCCGCCCCCACCCCTTCTCCCACCCCCGCCCCATGAGTGTCTGGCTCCTTCTCCTCCTTTCGCTCGCCGGCTGCTGCGTTGCGATGGCCCTGGTCTTCGCCTTTGCGCGGCGGATCGACAACTACAGCATCGTTGATGTCGCGTGGGCCTATGCGTTCGCGCCGATCGCCGCCGGCTACGCCGCCTTCGCCGGCGGCTGGCCGATGCGACGGGTCCTCCTCGCCGCCCTCGCCGTGCTGTGGAGCGTGCGGCTCGGCAGCCATCTCCTGCGCCGGGTCGCCGGGCATCATCCCGAGGAGGACGGTCGCTACCTCGAAATGCGCACGCGCTGGAAGGCGAACTTCGCCTGGGAGATGTTCAAGTTCTACCAGATCCAAGCGCTCTCCCTCGTCATCCTGAGCGTGCCGTTCCTGATCCCGAGCCTCAACACCCGTCCGGAACTTCACCCTCTGGAGGTCGCGGGCGCCGTGCTGTGGTTCATCGCGCTCTGCGGCGAGACGATTGCAGATGCCCAGCTCGCCGCCTTCAAGAAGAACCCCGCCCACCGCGGCGCGGTCTGCGACCGGGGGCTCTGGCGGTACAGCCGGCACCCGAACTACTTCTTCGAGTGGCTGGTCTGGGTCGCCTTCTTCCTCTTCGCCTGCGGCTCGCCCTGGGGCTGGATCTCCGTGATCTGCCCGGCCGCCATGCTCCACCTCCTGCTGCGCGTCACCGGAATCCCTCTCACCGAACAGCAATCGCTGCGCTCGCGCGGCGAGGCGTACCGCCGCTACCAGCAGACCACGTCCGCGTTCTTCCCGTGGTTCCCCCGTCGGCCCAAGGCGTAGGCCCGCCCGCCCTGCCCCCTTTTCCATGATCGATTCCCTTCTCGAGAAAAACCTGCTGCCGGACTGGCTCATCCGCATCGGCATCCGCCGCCTCCTCGCCCAGCGCATCCGCGAGGAGAGTGCCCACTACGATCGCGCCGCCTACGTCGCCGACCTCAAGACCCGGCCGATCGCCGAGGAGACTCGCGCCGCGAACGAGCAGCACTACGAGGTGCCCACCGACTTTTACCGCCTCTGCCTCGGGCGCCGGCTGAAGTACTCCGGCTGCTTCTACCAGACCGGCTCCGAGTCGCTCAACGAGGCGGAGGAGGCCATGCTCGCCCTCTACGTGGAGCGGGGCCGCCTGGAGGACGGACAATCCGTCCTCGAACTCGGCTGCGGCTGGGGATCGCTCTCGCTCTACCTCGCGGAACGGTTCCCGCACTCCCGCATCACGGGCGTCTCGAACTCCCGCACCCAGAAGGAATACATCGACGCCGAGGCGGCCCGCCGCGGCCTCGGGAACCTGCAGATCATCACCTGCGACATGAATGCCTTCGACCTGCCCGGCGCGCAGTTCGATCGCGTCGTCTCCGTCGAGATGTTCGAGCACATGAAGAACTATCAGCGGCTTCTGGCCAACGTCGCGCGCTGGCTGAAACCCGACGGACTGCTCTTCGTCCACATCTTCACCCACCACCGGCTGAGCTACCACTTCATCCCACGCGACGCCACCGACTGGATGGCCCGGTACTTCTTCACCGGCGGCCAGATGCCCGCCCACGATCTGCTGCCGGCCTTCGACGACACGCTTCAGCTCGTGCAGGACTGGAAGGTCAACGGTCGCCACTACCAGCAGACCGCCGAGCACTGGCTGCAGAACATGGACCGTCACCGCTCCGAAGTCCTGCCGCTGTTCGCGCAGACCTACGGGAAGGATGCCGCGACCCGCTGGTGGGTCTACTGGCGGGTCTTCTACATGGCGTGCGCCGAACTGTGGGGCTACCGCAACGGCGAGGAGTGGCTGGTCAGCCACTACCTGTTCCAACGCCGCGCCTGAACTCGATCCACCGGGTCGCCAACTCCGTCCCTGCTCTCCATGCACCCTTTTCCCCCTGAACGTCCAGCCCACGGCATGCTCGGCGCTCTCGCCTGCGCGTTCGCCCTCGCCCTCGGCACGGTCGTCCCCGCCCGCGCCGAGACCACGCCGTCCGTCGACGCGCTCATCCGGCAGGGACAGGAGGCCGAGCGGCGCATGGATCCGGTCGCCGCCCTGCCCCTCTACCTCGCCGCCGACGCCGCCCGGCCGCAGGACGCATTCATCCTCCAGAAAATCTCCCGGCAGTACTCGGACCAGTCCTTCCTGACGTCCGATCCCGCCGAAAAGCGGCGGTTCGCCGAGACCGCCCTCACCTACGCGGAACGCGCCTACGCGATCAATCCCAAGAGCGCCGAGGTGGCCCTGTCGGTGGCCATCTGCCACGGCAACCTGGGGTTGTACGGCGACACGGAAGCCAAGGTGCGTCACTCCCGCCAAATCCACCAATACGCCGAGGAGGCGCTGCGCCTGGATCCCAACTACGACTGGGCTCACCATGTGCTCGGACGCTGGCACTACGAGGTGGCCAAGCTGGGCATGACCCGGCGCTTCTTCGTGCAACTGTTCTTCGGTGGACTGCCCAAGGCCTCCGTTGCCGAGGCGGTCAGCCATCTCGAACGCGCGGCCGCCCTCGCGCCGGACTCGGTCGGCCACCAGGTCGAACTGGCCTTCGTCTACCGCTCGACGGGACGCCTCCAGGAGGCGCGTGCCGCCTTCACCCGCGGCCTCGCCCTACCCGAACGCGAGGTGCACGACGCCCTCTCGAAGCGTCGCGCGGCCGAGGCGCTGGCCGCCCTTCCGGCCGCGCCCACCCGCTGAGCCTTCAGAGCGCGAACGTCGCGGGGAAGCCAAAGCCCGTCAGAGTCCGCCGAAATCCACCGGAGGGAACGCGCCCACGGCGACGCTCCCTCCCGTGAGGATCAGCGCAGAAACGCCTCGTGCAGGCCGCCGTCCACCGGAATGATCTGTCCCGTGGTCTTCGAAAGCCGGTTCGTCACGAGCAGCAGGTAGGCCTCCGCCTGGTCCGCCGGGGTGATCGGCGACTTGGTCAGCGTGCGGTCCGCGTAGAACTGCGCCAGCTTCTGCACGAGCGAATCCGTCGACTCGTCCTCCGCAAAGGCGATGCTGTACTTCGCCAGCGAGCTGATCACGCGCTCCCGCGGGAACATCGTCGATCCCTTCACCACCGTCGCCGGAGCCACGCCGTTCACGCGGATCAGCGGGGCGAGTTCGATCGCGAGCTCGCGGACGACGTGGTTGGCCGCGGCCTTGGAGGCATCATACGCCACCGACCCGCGCTTCGCCACGACGGCGTTGGCCGAGGTCGTAAGCACGAGGTTGCCGCTGAGGCCCTGCTCGCGCCACGTGTTCGCCGCCTCGTCGCCGACGAGGTAGCTGCCCGTAACGTTGATCGCAAAGGTCGCCGCCCACTTGTCGTCGGGGATGTGACCCGTGCGGTCGGACGGGAAGAAGATCCCCGCCGTGACGCAGATCGAGTCGAAGCCGCCGTAGGCGAGCGCAACCTGGTCCAGCATCCGCCGGATGCTCGCGCGGTCGGTGATGTTCGCGGCAAGGCCCAGCGCCGGGCCGCAGCCGGAGACGCCGCTGCCCGCAACGCCGATGCCGAGGCCGAGGCGGTCCGTGACCTCCTTCGCGGTCGCCTGCGCCGCCGCTTCGTTGAGGTCTACCGTCACGAGGTGCGCGCCCTCGCGAGAGAGCCGCAGCGCGGTCTCGCGGCCGATGCCGGAGCCGGCGCCGACCACGATCACGACCTGCCGGGCAAGTTCCTTCTCGGCCGGCATGCGCTTCAGTTTCGCCTCCTCCAGGAGCCAGTACTCGATGTCGAACGCCTCCTGCTGCGGCAGGGCAATGTAGCGGTCAACCGCCTCCGCCCCGCGCATCACCTCCACCGCGCAGTTGTAGAATTCAGCCGTGACCCGCGACTCCGACTTGTCCTTGCCCCACGCGATCATGCCGAGGCCCGGGATCAGCACCACCGTCGGATTCGGATCGCGCATCGCCGGGGAGTTCGGACGCCGGCACGCCTCGTAGTAGGCCGCGTAGTCCCGGCGGTACTGGGCGATCCCCGCCGCCAGCTTCGTCTTGAGCGCGGCGAGGTCCTCGGCCTGCGGGTTCCAGTCCACGTAGAGCGGCTTGATCTTCGTGCGCAGGAAGTGATCCGGGCAGGACGTACCGAGCGCGGCGAGGCGCGCGGCATCCTGCGAGTTCACGAAGCGAAGGATGCGTTCGTCATCCTGGATCGTGCCAATGAAGCGGCGCTGGGCCGACACCTGGCCACGCAGCCAGGGGAGTATCGCCGCGAAGGCCGCCCGGCGCGGCTCCTCCGCGAGCGTGCGGTACTTCTCCCCGCCGAACACGGTCGCATCGCCGCCCTTTGCCTGGTACTTAGCCTCAATGTACGCCGCCGCCTGTTCGATGAGGTCAAGGGTGCGCGTGTAGCAGACCTTCTCGTCGTCATCCCACGAGATGAAGCCGTGCTGCCCCATCATGATCGCCTTGATCGCCGGCTGCGCCCGCGCGATCTCCTGCATCGCCAAGCCCAGTTCGAAGCCCGGACGCATCCACGGCACGTAGGCCATCGCACCGCCAAAGATTTCCTTCGTCAGCTCCTCGCAACGCGCCGCGGCCGCGATCGCGATGATCGCATTCGGATGCATGTGATCCACATGCCGCCCCGGCAGGAAGGAATGCAGCGGCGTGTCGATCGACGAGGCCCGCGGGTTCAGGTTGAACGTCGTGTGCGCGTACATCGCCACCATGTCGTCCTCCGCCGGCGACTTCAGGCCCTTGTCCGCCCGCGCCGCATACAGGGACTGCATCGCGATCAGCTTGTCCTGATAAAGCGACGAGAAGTTCTCCCGCGTGCTCGTCCGCAAATCCCCACCGGATCCCTTCACCCACAGCACATCCACCGCCTGACCCGTCAGCGGATCCTCCTCCCGCAGCTTCGAGGAGGTATTGCCGCCGCCCGTGTTCGTGATGCGCTGGTCGCTGCCCAGCAGATTCGAACGGTAGATCAGGCGACCGACCGGATCGAGGGACGCCGCCTTCGCGTCGTCCCAGAGATAGTTGACGTAGGAGTAGTTCTTCATCGGAAAGGGCCACAGCGTCGGCGTGCTTGCTTTCACCGCGGTTCGAAGAGACTAAATGGGAGAATTTGAGAGGATCCGATCATATTCTATCAAATCGCTGCTAGTTGCTTGAATTTAGATGTTTAAGTGACATGGGACGACCCCCAGTCAACGTGCGTTGGCGCGGCCGCGCGCGGACCCGTCGCTCTCTCCCGCCGCACCGGCGCGGGCGTGGTTCCGGTTCCGCTTCAGTTTCAGGATCTGGTTCCGAGTCCGGGTCGGGTTGGGTCGGGCGGAACCCCAGCCCTCGTCGCGCGGATGCTACGGCGCGCGCGGGTTGGACCATCGGACGCTCGACGCCGGGTCTTCAGCGCGGCCGCGGGACGAGCAACCCGAGTCCACGCATCGTGGCATCCGTGACCGGCCGATAACGCCAGCGCCCGGGCCAGTCGCGGTGCATGAGGCGGTCCAGGCGGTCCGCGCCGCCCGACACCGCCACCGAACGCAGCAACGGGGTCCCGGTGGCCTGCAGCAGGGGCAGTCGCTCCGCACTCGCCTGGGTCAGGCCTTCGATGATCGCTGACAGCAGGTCCGTCCGCGTGGTTGCCAGCGTCAAGCCCGTGAACGCGCCCTGCCGCTGCTCGATGCGGGTCCGCTCGCCGGCCATGTAGGGTTCAAACCGGACCGTGCTCCCGGGCCGGGGACCGCGGCGGCTCAGCACCCGCAGTTCGCGCTGAAAGTCCTCCAGCGGCATCTCGGGAAAGAATTGCTCCCGCGCCCAGTAAATCGACGAGGCCATCGCGGCGAGGGTGCTGACCTGCAGCCACGCTCGACCCACGCCCAGCGCCCGGGTCAGAAGGAGGGGATGGGGCCGGGGGCGGTCCGTGCACAGGGCGAGGACGTCCGTCGAGCCGACCACGTTGAAGAGCTGGCCAACCTTCGCGCCCGCGAGGAGCATGCCGGCGCTGCCGTCCATCAGGCCAGTCAGCATCGGCAAACCGGCCGGCAGACCAAGCCGCCGCGCAGCCTCCCGCGTAAGCACCCCGCCAATCACGTCCGCCTCCACCACGTCGGGTAGTTGCTGGGTGGAGACACCGAGATTGGCGCAGAGTTCGTCGCTCCAACCGTCGAGGGTGAGGGTCCGGTAGAGTCCGGTGAACGAGGCGTTCGAGGGATCCGTCACCCGCGCCCCGGTCAGGCGCCGGTGCAGGAAGGTGTTGAGATGCCCGACGAGATCCGCCCGCCGCAGGGCCCCGGGCTGGTGCTGCCGGAACCACGCCCACGTCGTGGAGCTGATTCCGCCCGGGATGGGACGGCAGCCGCAGAGCGCAAGGTGGCGATCAGCACCCATCCTCTCCTCCAACACCCGCGCCTCCGCCACGCTCCGCCGGTCCTGGTGCGTCACGATCGGCGTCAGCGCCGCGCCCGTTCGGTCGAGCGCGACCCACGCCGGGCACATCGTTGCCAGCGCGATCGCGTCCACCCGCCGCGCCCGATCGCCGAGGCCGCGGATCGCCTTCGCCACCGCGGCCAGCAGAACCTCGGGATCAACCTCCGCCCGCGCGCCTTCGTGCCGGGTGCGGAAGAAGGCCCGAGGCGACTCCGCGAGGACCCGGCGTCCGTCGAGGAGCCCGGCGATCACGGAGGAGGATCCAATATCGAGTCCGAGGACGGCGCCCATGCGGCGACTCTGACGCCAGCCCGTGCGCTGGCAATCCCTCCGGCTGGCGCAGGCCGACGCTGCCGGTCCACCGGCCCGTGATGCGCCGCTCCCGGCCCCCCGCGAGGCCCGAGCGCGGCCGCGTCAGAGGTCGCCCGCCTGGGGTCGCAGCACGATTTCCTCGACCACCGTCCGCCGCGTCAGGCGGTAGACGTCCAGGAAGGCCCGCGCCACGTCCTCAGCCGGCATCAGCCGCTCGTCCGGGACGCCGCTGCCCTCCCACGCGGGCGAGAGCGTGGCGCCCGGATAGACGGTGCACACGCGCACGCCGTGGTCGCGGAACTCCGCGCGCATGACCTTGGACAGGCCTGTGACACCGAATTTCGCCGCGCAGTACCCAGCGCTCGTCGGATACGGCCCGAGTCCGGCGATCGAGCTCATGTTGAAGATGTCGCCGGCGCCGTGCTGCACCATCGCGGGCGCAAACGCTCGCGTGAGCAGGAAGACGCTGCGGAGATTCGCCGCGACCAGCGCATCGAACGCCTCCACCGAGGTCTCGAGCAGTCGGCCGGGCCGGAAGCTGCCGGCGTTGTTCACCAGCACGTCCACGCGACGCCAGAGCGCGTGCACCTCCGCCGCCACCCGCGCGACATCGGCCTCGATGCTCACGTCGCCGACGAAGGCCCGGGCCTCGGCCCCGAGCGCGGTGCACTCCCGGGCGACCGCGACCAGCTTCGCGCCCTGACGTGCGACGAGCGCCAGACGGACGCCGGGGATCGCCTGCGCGAAGGTGCGCGCGATCGCCGCCCCGATTCCCTGGGAGGCTCCCGTGACCAGCACGACCGGGCCCGGTGAGGCCGCGTTGCCGACGGCCCGGCTTGGCGCCGCCTTCGCGGGCCGCGACCGGCGCACCTTGCGGTGCTTCGGGGTCGGCGCCCACGAATCGATTTCGACGACGGACAGGGGAGGGCGGGACGGGCGCTTCGGCATGCGGAGAGAGGAACGGAGACGCACGGCCGGCCGCTCAGCAGACCAGCGAACCGAAGTCGGTGAAGTCCGCCCGGAAGCCTCCGGGCACGCCCTTGCAGATCACGCTCACCGCGTCGTGCGAATGCAGCGACTCAAGGTGCGAGCATGCAACCTGGAAGTCCGCGATCCGGCGATCGCCGTCCAACTCGGCGAAGAGCAGGCGGGCTGCGTCCTCGACGAACTTGATGTGCGCCCCGTTGAGCTCGGCGAAGGCCTGTTCGTCCTCGCGCTTCACCATCACCTGCGTCTCCGTCTTCAGCGCGTTCAAGCAGTGCGCCTGCAGGTCCTCCACGCGCAGCTTCGCCCCCTCGGCGACCTCCACCTTGAGGCGGGCCTTGGAACGTTGGTTGTGGGGAATGGCGTAGGCGCCGCGCACGTCGCGCGCATGCTCCGAGAGCTCGGCGCTGCACGGGCAGGAACTGGAGTAGACGAAGTCGAATTCGATGAAGCGGCGGAAGTGGCCGGCACCATCGATCGTGCCCTCGAAGACCACGTGGTAGTACTGGTAGCCCTCGAGGCCGCTGCGCAGCGACGGCTGCACCATCGGGTACGAGAACGCGAGGCGCAGGCGCGCCGCGAGCGACTCCACCTGATGCTGGAACTTGCGCAGCACCTGGCGCAGCTTCTCGGGTGAGAACACCTCGTCGCGGTGCTCGTAGAACGCCCGGACAATGCGGCTCATGTTGATGCCCTTCAGCGTCGCCTCGAGCGACACCGTGCCCGTGATCGCCGTCTCGAGCGTCAGGGTCTCCCCCGCCTTCGTGCGGTAGCGGAGCGGCAAATGGAAGTTGGAGACGCCCACCTGCTGGATCGGCACGGCCGCGCCTTGGATCGCTCCCTGCGCCTCCATCATGTCGGGCAGCTCGCGCTGGTAGTCGGGCGTGACGCGGAATCCGGCGTCATAGCGGCGCGCGATCACGGGCGACGTGCCGCCGGGGCCGTGATGCAGGTACATCCGTTTCGCTTTCGGGGAGGACTTGGTCTTCATGTCGTTTTTGTCGGTTGGGCTGGCCGCGGCACGGTTGGGGACGATAACAACCGTGACCGCCTGGGCGTGCGCCCGGGAGAATCAGCGCGGATCGGGTCCGCGGTACTCGGCGTAGTTGCGGGGGGTCTCGTAAAGCCGGATTGCGTGCAGGCGACCCGGACGGATCCGGGGCTCCAACTCGCGCCAGAAGGCAATGACGAGGTTTTCGGTCGAAGGGATGATCCCGCGCAGGAACGGCACCTGCGTGTTGAGGTTGCGGTGGTCGCAGGCGCGGACGATCACCTTCTCCACGATCCGCTTCAGGCGACCGAGGTCGATGACGTAGCCCGTCTCGGGATCCGGCGCGCCGGAGACCGTGACCTCGAGCACGTAGTTGTGGCCGTGGCCGTCGATGTTGTTGCAGGGACCAAAGGCGAGCTCGTTCCAGCGGCGGCTCCGGGCGGGATTGTTCAGCCGGTGGGCCGCGTTGAAGTGCACCTGACGCGTCACGAACACCGTGTCCCGCGCAACGGGCGCGGAGGACGGCGGGGTGGCGGAACGTGACGGCTTTCGCGGCATGGAGGGAGCACGATGCCCGGAATCCGGCCGGGGTCAACCCCAGCGGGCCGCCGGTTCCGGCTTGCGGGCGCGGTGACGTGAACCCGAACATCCGCGCATGGCGATGCGCATCCGGATCCTCGGCAGCGGCAGTTCGGGCAACTGTGCCCTGCTGCAGACCGAGCAGGCGCGCGTCCTGATCGACGTCGGCTTCTCCCCGCGCCGGACCAAGGAGTTGCTGGCCGAGGAGAATCTCCGCCCGGAGGAGATCGACGCGGTGTTTCTCACGCACGAGCACGGTGACCACGCGGCCGGCATCGCCAGCTTCGCCCGCGCCCCCCAGGTCGCCCTCTTCGCCAACGCCAGCACCGCCCGCGCGGTGCAGGAGCGCGTGGAACACCCTCTGGCGTGGAAGCTCTTCGAGACCGGCTCCCGGTTCCGCTTCCGCGACCTCGAGATCGACGCCTTCTCCGTGCCGCACGACGCGCACGACCCGGTGGGGTTCCGCTTCAGCACGGGATTCGACGGGGACCTCCTCTCCCCGCGCCGCTCGCTCGCGTGGCTGACCGATCTCGGCCACGTGCCGCAGCACGTCCGCGAACGCCTGCGCGACTGCGACGCCGTGGTCGTGGAATCCAACCACTGCCCCACCCTCCTCCAGGCCGACCATCGGCGCCCATGGTCGACGAAGCAGCGCATCAGCGGGCGGCACGGCCACCTCTCCAACGAGGCCGCCCGCGAATTGCTCGCCTCGATCGCCAGCCCGCGCTGGCGCCGGATCGTGCTCACCCACCTGTCCCGGGACTGCAACAGCCTCGACGCCGTGGAGCGGATGCTCGCCACCCTGCGCCCCCAACTCGCCTGCGAGTTCACAGTGGTCTCCCCCGGCGGGAACACCCCGTTCTGGGAACTGGCGTAAGACGACCGCCCGAACGCCTACCCGCAGGCGTGGTCGCGTAGCAGCACCAGCGGCACCCGCTCCAGGGTGCGCGGGTGCGTCGCGGCGAGGACCACCGGAGCGGACACCCCCGCCTCCACCGCATCCCGCCAGCGCGAGGCGCGGCTGACCGATAACCGAGAGGAAACGGGGTCGGCGGCACACCCGCTCCGCCGGAAGGTCGCGGAAACGTCACGCCATCGACCCCGAGTCGCCACGGCGCGCGAACACACTAATTTGATGCACTCCTCACTCCGCGTCTTCCGGACCCTTCTCTCGCTGCTGGCAGTGGGAGCGACCCTTCCGCTTTCCGCGCAACCGGTCTCCACCGCCCGCGTCGGATCCTCCCTCTTCGTCAATCATGGTTTGGTCGGGGTGGGACGCATCCCAGCCTCCGCCCGCGACCGCTTCGGCGAGACGTTCGGATCGTTCTCGGCCTTCGCCTTCCAACCGGGGTCGTGGACGCGCCAGCCGGACGGGTGGTACACCGGCACCCTGTTCGCGCAGCCCGATCGAGGCTACAACGTGAACGCCACGCTCAACTACACGCCGCGCGTCTACCGCCTGAACCTCGTCTTCCGTCCCGCACCCGCTGGCGCCGCGTCCCAAGACCAAGTCGGCCTCACGCTCATCGACACCATCAAGTACACGGAGGCCGACGGGACGCCTCTCACGTCGTTTGACCCCGGCAGCAACACCTCCGCGTCGCGGACTGGCTTCCCCGTCCTGCCGGCCGCCTTCAACAATCGCATCTCCCTCGACGCCGAGGGCATCGTCGTGAATGCCGACGGTTCACTCTGGGTCAGCGATGAATACGGGCCCTACATCTGGCGGTTTGGCGCCGATGGCAAGCTGCTCTCCGCGATCCGGCCGCCCGAGGCCTTGGTCGGCAAACGCAACGGGGCCGACTCGTTTTCGTCCAACAACAGCCCGGCGGGCCAGCCGGCGCCGTCACCAGCGAATCCGGTCACCGGACGTCAAAACAACCAGGGGCTGGAGGGGCTCAGCGTGAGTCCGGACGGCCGCACGCTGTTCGCGCTCCTCCAGTCAGCCGCGCGACAGGACGGCGGCACCGGAGGCACCAGCGCCACCCGCTTCAACACCCGCCTGCTCGCCTACGACATCTCCGGCCCGTCGCCGGTGCTCCGCGGCCACTACGTGGTTCAACTCCCGACCTTCACCTCGGGAACCTCCACGCTCGTCGCCGCGCAAAGCGAAATGCTCGCTCTTAACAACACCCAATTCCTCGTCCTCGCTCGCGACAGCGGCAACGGCCGCGGCCTGAACCCCACGTCACGCTACCGCAACGTCCTCGTCTACGACGTGGCCGCGGCGACGAATCTGGTGGGAACGGAGTTCGAAACCGCCGGTCGCCCGGTCGCGCCCAACGGCGTTCTCGACGCCGGAATCCGACCGGCCGCCCGCTCGGAGTTCGTGAACCTCAACGTCTCCTCGGATCTCGCCCGCTTCGGGCTGAAGAATGGTCCGACCGATGATGCCAACAACCTTTCGGAGAAGTGGGAGGCCCTCGCCCTCATGCCTGCGCTCGATCCGTTCGCGCCCGACGACTACTTCCTGTTCATCGGCAACGATAATGATTTCCAGACCACCGACGGCTTCCATGACGGCGCGTCGTACAACGCCGGCGTCGACAACGACAGCATGGTCCTCGTGTATCGGGTCTCTCTCCCGGGACGCCTGCTCAACGTGTCGAGCCGCGGCCGGCTGGGAGCGGGAGCCGACGCGCACATCGTGGGTTTCGTGGTCTCGGGAGCGCGTCCGAAGACGGTGCTGGTGCGGGGCGTCGGCCCGGCGCTGGGTGCATTCGGCGTGACTGGCGCCGCCTTCGATCCGTCGATTCAGGTGTTCTCCTCCACCGGCTCCCTCGTCGCAGCCAACGACAACTGGGGCGATCTCTCCTCCCTGGCCGACGCTTCCCAGCGCGCCGGGGCATTCCCGCTCGCGCTCGGCAGTCGCGATGCCGCCCTGCTGCTAAACCTCGGGCCCGGGAACTACACGGTCGTCGCTTCGGCGACGGGTCCGAGCGGCATCGGTCTCGTCGAGGTCTACGAACTGCCTTAAGTGATTCCGCTCGCGATCACGCCTACCCGCAGGCGTGGTCGCGGAGCAATCCCAGCGGCACCCGCTCCAGGGTGCGCTGGTGCGTCGCGGCGAGGACCACCGGAGCGGACACCCCCGCCTCCACCGCATCCCGCCAGCGCGAGGCGCACACGCACCAGCGGTCCCCCGGGCGCAGTCCCGGGAAGTCGTACTCAGGGCGCGGCGTGCTCAGGTCGTTGCCCGCCTCGGCCTGCCAGGCGAGGAACGCTTCGCTCACCTCCACGCACACGGTGTGGCAACCGTGGTCCTCGGCACAGGTCTGGCAGTGTCCGTCTCGGAAAAAGCCCGTCAGCGGCCGGGTGCCGCACACCCGGAGTTCTCCTCCGAAGACGTTGATCGCGGCTTCCGGCTCCATGCCCCGACCCTAGGCGCCGCCCCGGCACGACGCAATCCCGCCCCGCTTCCGCCGCGTTTTCGCGCTTCCGTCCCGCCGTCTCCGGTCCCAGCCTCACCGTTTCATGGAGCTGACCAAGCACTGGGCCTTCACTCTCGACGATTACGTGATCGATCTCGCGTGGTCCCACGATGGCCGGCAGCTCGCCGCCGCCTCCTCCGCAGGCCCCGTCGCCCTGCGCGCCGCCGACGATGGCGCGGCCCTGCACACCTTGGCCGGACATGAGGACGGGACGAATGTCCTCGCCTGGCATCCGCGGCAGCACGGTCTCGCCACCGGGGGACAGGACGGCGCGGTGAAGTTCTGGGACACCGATGCCGGCCAGCACACCGCCACCGCTGAACTCGGCGGCGCGTGGGTCGATCATCTCGCGTGGCGTCCGGCCCCCGCCGCCGACTCGGGCGGGACGCTCTGGCTCGCCGCCGCTGCGGGCCGCCGCGTCAGCGCCGTCCTCGCCGACGGCACGGTGCCGCACCGCTTTGCCGACGCCGCCAAGACCGTCAGCGCCCTCGCCTGGCACCCGCAGGGCACGCTCCTGGCCGCCGCTTCATTCGGTGGCGTTCAGCTCTGGAAGGGGGACGACTTCAGCACTCACCGCACGTACGCCTACGCCAATGGCATCCACGCCCTGACGTGGTCCCCCGACGGCCGGTGGCTGGTGTCCGGCAACCAGGACCCGAGCGTGCACCTCTGGCTCCCCGCCGAGGACGACGAGCTCCACATGAGCGGCTACGAGGGCAAGGTCCGTGAGCTCTCCTTCGACCGCAGCAGTCGCTGGCTGGCCACCGGGGGCGGACACGATGCGTGCGTCTGGGACTGCTCGGGCAAGGGTCCGGAGGGGCGCGAGCCGGCCATGCTGCCCCACGACGCCAAGGTCTGCGCCGTCGCTTTCCAACATGGTCACGAGTTGCTCGCCACCGCCGCCGATGATGGGGGTCTCCTGCTCTGGAGCCCGGAACGCGCGCAGCCGCTTCGCGCAACCGTGCGCCTGCCGTCCGCCGCCACCCGGCTGGCGTGGTCGCCCGACGACCGTCTGCTCGCCGTGGGCACGGCCAAGGGGCCGGTCTACGTCCTGAGGTGCGGCACCTGAGCCGGGGCGGCGCGGATGCATCGTTTCGTGCCCGATGGCCCGTCCCCGGTTGATCCGTCGCCGACCGCGGCGGAGGAGGCCGCGGCACTGAAACGCTGGACGCGTCGCGCACTCCAACTCGGCCCCGAAACCGTGGTATCCGTCCACACCACGCACTGCGTAGATGCCGGCTGCCCGGTTTCCGAGACCACGATCGTCGTCCAAACCCCCGGCGCTCCCGCACGGGGCTGGCGCTTCCAACGCCCCCGCGTCGCATTGAGCCGCGTCGTCGTCGCACAGGTGCTCGCGACGCCGGGCTTCGTCATCGCTCCGCGGGAGTCTCCTCCGGCCACGGAAACAGCAGCCGCGTCCGGTGCGCCCGGGCCTCCGCCTCCGAGCGGTAGGTGAGATCGTGGAAGGGCGTGAGCACCGCGCCGGTACGCCGACACCGGAAGCGGCCGCGCCCCTCCGCCGCGAAGTCCAGCGCCTGCGGCAGGCGCTCCGGTGCCTCCGCTCCCACCGCTTCAAGCCCAAGGACGAGAGGACCGAGGGCGAACCGGCGGTGTCCGCGGACCCGGGATCCGGGTGCCGGTGCCTCGGCGGAAACGTGGAGCGCGAACGCCAGTTCCAGCCGTGCTCCCTCGGTCAGCACGACCTCCGCCCCGACAAAGCCCGACCTCGCGGGATGCAGGGCGAGTTCCCGGCCATCCTGCCGCAGATGCATCGTCTCCGCTGCGACGCCGGGCGGGACGAAGCAGGTCCACGCGACCCCGGCGGCCAGCGTGCTCTCGAGCACCGTCCACTCCACGCGTCCCGCCAACGGGTACTCGCTGCGGCAGCGTACGCGCGCCGTGCCATCCGCGAAGCGCAGGATCGCCTCACCCTCGAAGTAGAACGGCAGCGCCACCGCCCTTGCCACCGGGTCGGTCGCCGCCAGCGCGCGCGCCGCCACCGCCAGCCCCTCGGCACCGCGCATCGTGCAGCACCACGGGGCTTCGAAGATTTCCGGATGCGGTGAAAGCTCCATCCGCCCATCGGCGCCGACACACTGGTCGCAGCCGAACCCGCCGTTCGGTCGCTGCGCATAGCTGAGCGCGTTGAAGTAGACGCGATGCGCCGCCGCAAGGTACTCCGGCTCCCCGGTCACGCGCCACAACTCCGCCGCCAGCAGGAACGAATCCACCACCGCGCACGCCTCGGTCCAGAGCGGGCGGTCGAACCAGTTGTAGTTCGCGAAGTGCTCCGTCTCCGCCACTGCCCGGTAAAGAGCGTACCGGTCGCGCACGAGCGCAAGGTACTCCGGCCGGGGATCCACCTCCTCCCACCAGCGGAGGATGCCGCGGAGAGTACTCAGCGTCGCATGGGTCTGCGCACTCATCGCCCGGACGTCCAACTGGGCGTACCGGGCGATCATCGCGGCGATGAGCCCGTGCAACGCGGGCGACGGGCTGAGCGCGTACGCCTGCGTGAGCCCGTCCAGCGTGAAGAAGACGACGCCGATGTCCGTGGACAACCCCACCCACGCACCCTCATTGCGCACCGTCAGGCCGATCGGCACGCCGTCCGCCAGTTTCTCCAACTTGCGATCCGGGTACTGTGGCAGCAGGGGCGCCACCGGAAGCATCAACTCGCGCAACGCACCCTCGAGGACGGCCCGCGCCCGGGGATCGTCCTTCCAGAGCAGATACTCCGACAGCCCGCGCAACAGGGCGTTGTGACCCGCAACTTGATTTTCATCCACCCGCCCAGGCGGCAGGACCTCCCCGAGGTAGCCGCGGGGGTTCAGCGCCCCCGGCAACCCCGCCACGATCTCTTCCACGCTGTCCGGCGTGACCCGCAGGACCTGCGAGAGCAGGGTCAGTCCCAGCAGCCCGCGCCCCACCCAGTCCCCCGGAGCCTCCCGGGCCGTCGAGGCTTCGATCATCGCGCCGAAGCGGAAGGGCGGGTCCTGCAGGCGCTGGAGGCTGAGCGCGCAACGCCGCCGGAGATCGCCGGCGGGAAGGGTGTCCCCGAGTGGAAGCCACTGCATCATGACGCTATCTCCTGCCTCCGCAGAACCGGTCGCCACGTGAAAATCCCCCGCCGGGCTTCGCTTTTCGCGCGCATCACCCGGCCTCCGCCACCATCGCGACATCGAGCGCCGCCCTCAGGGCCGCTTCGTCCATGTCCGCTCCGATGAACACCAACTCCTGGCGGCGGTCGCCGTGGGGCTCCGCCCACAGCGCCCGGATCAGCTCCGGTCGATCCTCGAGCCGCGCCCGCCCATGCTCGATCAGCGCCGCCCACCAGTAGTTCAGGGTTTCGAGACGCACCTCGTCGCCCGCGACCGACAGGAAGAGCATTTCGTCGGGCTGCTCCGCCAGCCACACGAAGCCTTTCGCCCGCACGAGCCCGGGACGCGCGGTATCCAAAGCCGCGAGCAGGCGGTCGCGGCGAAAGGGGCACCGGGCTTGCAAGACGAAGCTGCGCAGTCCGTAGCGTCGTTCGTGTCTCGGCACCGCCGCAGCGACCGGTCGCGCGAGCACGGCCCCGGGCGGCAGGGACGCCGTCGCGGGCCGCGGCGCCAACGCGTTCAGCGCCCGAATCCATGCCGCCCCACCCAGCGTCTCCCGCTCCGAGAAGCGAATCCGGTCCAGCACCACTTCGCGCGGCACCTGGCCGTGCTCGGCCGCCACGAGGTCCGCCCGCGGATTCAATCCCGCGATCGCCTCCTCCAGAGTGCCGCGCTCCTCGGCGGTCACGCGGTCGCACTTGTTCAGCACCACGAGGTCCGTTGTCTCCAGTTGTTCGATGAGCAGTTCGACGAGCGGCCGCGTCCCGCCCCCCGACCCGGCGCGCTCCGCCGCCCGCGGCCCCGGGCGCAACGGGCCGCTCTCCCGCCAAAGGCGCAGGAAGTGCCCGGCGTCGACCACCGTCACCAGCGCCGCGAGCCGCGCCACGTCCGCGAGGGAACGACCGAAGGGGTTGCGCTGCGTGAAAAGGTGCGCGATCGCCTTCGGTTCGGCGACGCCGGTGGTCTCCACCACGATGCGGTCAAAGGGCCGTCCCTCTGGTCCGCCGGGCCGGCCGGTCAGCGCGAGGCGCACGATCGACTCGGCGAGGTCATCGCGACTCGAGCAGCACACGCAGCCGTTGCCCAACTCGATGACCGGCGGCGACTCCGCTCCCGACCCCGCCACCTCCTCCGCCCGCACCGCCACTTGCCGGGCATCGATGTTCACGGCAGCGACATCATTGACGACCAGCGCCCAACGCTCCCCTTCCGTCTGCCCGAGCAGGTAATTTAACAGGGTGGTCTTCCCGGCACCGAGGAATCCGCAGAGCACCGTGACCGGGGGCCGGGGATCGGGAGCCGTACTCATGGAGTCTCGCTGCTGCCCGCGCCCGGGAGCTAGCCCCCCGCCCGCACCGGGCGGAAGCCCGCCGCCTCCAGAATCTCGATCACTGCGTCGCGCTGGTCCCCCTGAATCTCGATGCGCCCTTCCTTGACCGTCCCGCCGGTGCCACAGCGCCTCTGCATGCGGCGCGCAAGTTCCTCCTTCTCGGGCAATCCGATGCCCACAAAGCCCTGCACGATCGTCACGGTCTTGCCTCCGCGCCCGGCCGTGCTGCGGCGAACATCGACCCGCCCTCGGTTCCGCACCGGCTCAGCCCGTGAAACCGGTGCCGGAGCCGCCGGCACTCCCGCCGCCTTGGCCCCGGTCGCCGACGCCGCGCCCACCGCCGCAGCCGGAGCCGCCAGCTTATCGAAGGGGCTTTGCGACAACGACGCGCCGCCGTCCGTGGGCTGCCGTGCTTTGGTCATGACGCCGTCGGTCGCCGCGGGGCGCAGGAGCCGGTCGGGACCGCCGGATCCCCTCCCAGCCAAGCCAAGGCTTTGGCGTAGCTGCGACCCTCCAGATAGTGAACAAGTTGCGGATGTAGCCCGGGTCTTCCCTGCGCCAGCTGGTGATCCAGTCTCTCCAAACCCGCGAGAATCGCGTTGGCATCAGAGCGCTTAATGCCGTCAAGCAAGTGAATTAGATTATCTTTGATCTGGGCCTCCATGGGCGAGCGGGGACGATCTAATGACCAACTCTAATGAGTGTAAGCGAGCTTTCAATCGAAGGGCAAGGTCCGGGAGCGACTTGCCACCTGCCCGGGACGGGGCAGCGTCTGCGGGGTCCATGTCTCGACACCGGGAGGTCTCTGACCGCCCGCACTGGTGAGCGCGGAATCCAACCTTCACCTTCCCGTCCATGAATTCCTTTTCCCTGCCCACCCGGGCCAATGCCGACGTCATCGACGCGGCCTATGCCGCCTGGCTGCAGGATCCCCAGTCCGTCGATGCCACGTGGAATGCGTTCTTCCACGGCTTTTCCCTCGCCGCCGAGGCGCCTCGTCCCGCCGGGGCGAAGGGGGGCTCCGCCGCCGGGCGCGAATCCGCCGGCGTGATTGCGCCGGACGAGGCCCGGAAGCAATCCCAAGTCGACAGCCTGATCTACCACTACCGCTCGATCGGCCACGTCGACGCCCATCTGGACCCGCTTTCGGCTCCCCCGGAGCCCTCGCCGCGACTGGCCCTGAAGGAGTTTGGGCTGCGGGAGACCGACCTCGACCGTAGCTTCGACGCCGGCCACTACCTCGACGGCAGCCGCATCACCCTGCGGGAACTGGTCGCCAATCTGCGCCAGACCTACTGCGGGCGGATCGGGGTCGAGTACACGCACATCCAGGACACGGAGGTGCGGCGCTGGCTGCAGGACCGGATGGAGCCGACGCGGAACCAACCGTCGTTTTCCAAGGATCAGAAGACGCGCATCCTGCGGCGACTCCACAAGGCGGAGCTGTTTGAGCGCTTCCTGCATACGAAGTACGTCGGCCAGAAGCGCTTCTCGCTGGAGGGCGGCGAGACGTTCATCGCGGCGCTCGACGCGATCGTCGAGGGTTCGCCCGGCGTGGGCGTGGAGGAGATCGTCATGGGCATGGCCCACCGCGGCCGCCTCAACGTGCTGACCTCGATCCTGCGCAAGCCGTTCGAGGTGCTGTTCGAACAGTTCTCGGAGAACTACATTCCCGAGACGGTCGCCGGCGACGGCGACGTGAAGTACCACCTTGGCTACGAGTCGGTGCTCGACACCGCCTCCGGCGCCAAGGTGGAGGTCCGGCTCGCGTCCAACCCGTCCCACCTCGAAATCGTCAACCCGGTGGTCGAGGGCAAGGCCCGCGCCCGCCAGCGGCTTCGCGGCGACACCGAGCGCCGGCGGGTGCTTCCGCTCCTCGTCCACGGCGACGCCGCCTTTGCGGGTCAGGGCGTGGTCGCGGAAACACTCAACTTCTCGCAGCTTCCGGGCTACGGCACCGGCGGCACGCTGCACATCGTCATCAACAACCAGATCGGCTTCACCACGCTGCCAAGCGACGCGCGCTCCACGCGCTACTGCACCGACGTGGCGAAGATGATCGAGGCGCCGATCTTCCACGTGAACGGCGATGATCCCGAGGCCGTCTGCATGGTCGCCCTCCTCGCGCTCGAATTCCGGGTGAAGTTCCGCCGCGACGTCGTGATCGACATGGTGTGCTTCCGCCGCCACGGGCACAACGAGGCCGACGAACCGGCGTTCACGCAGCCGGTCCTCTACCACAAGATCGCCTCCCACCCGCTGGTCTCGACGCTCTACACGGAGCGGCTGATCCGCGAGGGCAGTCTGACCCCGGCGGAGTGCGACGCGATCAAGGCCGAGTACCTCGCCGCCCTTGAGGCCCATCTCGAGAAGGCCAAGAAGCGCGAGGCCGAGAAGAGCGCCCGCCGCAAGGCCAAGGCGGCCGATCCCCAGGCCCGGTTCGCCGGATCCAACGCCATCTTCCAGCCCGCCTACTCCCACGCGCAGGTCCCCACCGGGGTCCCGCTCGAACTGGTCACCAAGGCGATCAAGGGCCTCGCCACCCTGCCCGAGGGGTTCAAGGTGAACCCGAAGATCCGCCGCCTGCTCGACGGACGCCTGCAGGCGCTGCGCGACGGCGGGCCGGTCGACTGGTCCCTCGGCGAGGCCCTCGCCCATGCGACGCTGCTGCTCGAGGGCACGCCCGTGCGCCTCAGCGGCCAGGACTGCGAACGCGGTACGTTCAGCCATCGCCACGCCGTGCTGCACGATTACGAGACGCGCGAGCGCTACACGCCGCTGAACCACCTCGATCCGGCCAAGCAGGCCCGCTTCTGCGTCTACAATTCGCTTCTCTCCGAGGCCGCCGTGCTCGGCTTCGACTACGGCTACTCGCTCGATTACCCGCAGATGCTGATCATGTGGGAGGCGCAGTTCGGCGACTTCGCCAACGGCGCCCAGGTCGTCATCGACCAGTTCCTCGTCAGCGCCGAATCAAAGTGGCAGCGCGGCTCCGGCATCGTCCTCCTGCTGCCGCACGGCTACGAGGGCCAGGGACCGGAGCACTCCTCCGCCCGGCTTGAGCGGTTCCTCCAGCTCTGCGCGGAGGACAACATCCAGGTCGCCAACGTCACGACGCCGGCGAACTTCTTCCACCTGCTCCGGCGCCAGATGAAGCGCGACTTCCGCAAGCCGCTCGTCGTGATGTCGCCGAAGTCGCTCCTGCGCCATCCCGCCGCCGTCTCGCGGATCGATGAGTTCACGTCCGGCTCCTTCCAGGAAGTCCTTGAGGATCCCTCCGCACCGCGCGAGGCGAGGCGCCTGCTGCTGTGTTCGGGCAAGGTCTACTACGACCTGATCGATTACCGGGAGAAGCAGGGCATCACCGACACGGCGATCATCCGCCTCGAGCAGCTCTACCCGCTGCACGCCGAGCGGCTCCAGACCATCGCGAGCCGCCACGCCAAGAGCCGCGTGGTGTGGGTGCAGGAGGAACCGCAGAATATGGGCGCCTGGTCCCATCTCGCCCCGCAACTCGAGGCGCTCTTCGGCCGCAAGCCAGCCTACGCGGGCCGCGACGCCGCCGCCTCCCCGGCCGTCGGCGCCCTCGCCCTGCACCGCCTCGAGCTCGCCGACCTGCTCAAGTCCGCCTTCACCGTTTGATCGTCCGCGCCCGCACCCATCCCCTCTTCCCCGTCATGGCCCTCATCGAAGTCAAGATCCCGCCGCTGGGCGAATCCATCAGCTCCGGCATCCTCGCCAAGTGGCACGTCGCCGACGGCGACACGGTCCGCAAGGATCAGCCGCTCTTCGAACTGGAAACGGACAAGATCACGTCCGAAGGCACCGCCGAGGTCGCCGGCCGCATCTCGCTCCGGGTCGCTCCGGGCACCGAGGTGAAGATCGGTCAGGTCGTGGCCACCCTCAACACCGCCGTCGCCGCCGCCGCTCCGGCCGGGGGCGCCGCGCCCGCCTCCGTTCCGGCTGCGGGCAGCACCGCCGCCCCCAAGACCCCGGTCGCACCGCTCTCCCCTGCCGCCCGTCGGGTGGCCGAAGAGACGGGCGTCGATCCGGCCTCCATCCCGGGCTCCGGCAAAGGCGGTCGTGTCACCAAGGGAGACCTGCTCGCCGCCGCCGCGGTCGCAGCCGCACCCGCCAGCGTCAGCGCTCCGGTCAGCGCCCCCGCGGCGGCCACTCCGACCGCGGTGCCGGCGGCGGCACCCGCCGCCGCGCCTACCGTGACGGCCGCGTCAGCCAGCCCCGCCGCCCCGGGCGCCCGCCAGTCGCGGCGCCGTCTCTCCCCGCTGCGCAAGCGCATCGCCGAGCGGCTGGTGCAGGCCCAGCACGAGGCCGCCATGCTCACCACGTTCAACGAGGTCGACATGTCCGCCGTGATGGCCCTCCGCGCCCGCTACCAGGATGAATTCGTCAAGCGTCATGGTCTCAAGCTGGGCTTCATGTCCTTCTTCACGAAGGCCGTCGTGCATGCTCTGCGTGAGGTGCCGACGATCAACGCGCAGTTCGCGGGCGATGAAGTCGTCCAGAACCACTTCTTCGATGTCGGCGTCGCCGTCTCCACCGAGAAGGGGCTGATGGTCCCGGTCATCCGCAACGCCGACCAGCTCAGCATGGCCGGCATCGAGCAGGCCATCGCCGATGCGGCGAAGAAGGCCCGCGACGGCAAGATCGCCCTTTCCGATCTCGAGGGCGGTGTCTTCACCATCACCAACGGGGGCATCTTCGGCTCCATGCTGTCGACGCCGATCCTGAACTCGCCGCAGAGCGGCATCCTCGGGCTGCACGCGATCAATGAACGCCCGGTCGCCGTCGCGGGGCAGGTCGTCATCCGTCCGATGATGTACCTCGCCCTCAGCTACGACCACCGTCTCGTCGATGGCCGCGAGGCCGTCACGTTCCTCGTGAAGGTGAAGCAGGCGATCGAGGATCCTTCCCGCTTGCTCCTCGCGCTGTAAACCCCCGGCTGCCAGCGCCCGGCGTGGCGGCCTCCTTCGTCCGCACTCCCGCTTCCTACCCTTCATGGAATCCTCGTTCGACGTCCTCATCATCGGTGCCGGCCCCGGCGGCTACGTGTGCGCGTTCCGCGCCGCCCAGCTCGGCCTGCGGGTCGCGCTGGTGGAGAAGCGCGCCACGCTCGGCGGCACGTGCCTCAATGTGGGGTGCATCCCGAGCAAGGCGCTGCTGCACTCGACCGAGCACCTCGTCTTCGCGCGCAGCCACGCGGCCGAGCACGGCATCCGTCTCGGAGCCGTCGAGGTCGATCTCGCCGCGATGCTGAAGCGCAAGGACGGCGTGGTCACCAAGCTGACCGGCGGCGTCGCGCAGCTCGCCAAGGCGCGCAAGATCACCGTGCTCACCGGCACCGCCGCGTTCGTCGATGGCCGCACGGTCGAAATCACGCCGCCCGGGGGCGGCGCGGCAACGCGGGTGCAGGCCGCCCAGTTCGTCATCGCCACCGGCTCCGTGCCGGTCGAGTTGCCTTTCCTCCGCTTCAACGGCGAAACCGTCGTCTCCAGCGACGAGGCCATCCGCTTCCCCTCGGTGCCCAAGCGGCTCGTGGTCGTCGGCGGCGGGGCGATCGGTCTGGAGTTGGGCTCCGTCTGGTCGCGCCTCGGGAGCGAGGTCACCGTCGTGGAATTCCTGCCGAAGGTCATCGCGACCTTCGACGACGACATCGTCCGGGCGTTCACGCGGATCCTGCAGAAGCAGGGCCTGCGACTCGAGACGGGGGCCAAGGTCACGGGTTTCGCGAACGGCGTGCTGACCGCCGAGCGCGGCGGCGAGAAGCTGGAGTTTCCCGCCGACCGGGTGCTGGTGGCGGTCGGACGCAAGCCGGGCACCGCAGGTCTGGGCCTCGACCGCGCCGGCGTGGCGCTTGACGAGAAGGGTCGCATCCGCGTCGACGGACACCTCCGCACGAACGTCCCCGGCATCTGGGCGATCGGCGACGTGGTCGCCGGGCCGATGCTCGCGCACAAGGCGGAGGAGGACGGCGTGGCCGTGGCGGAGTGGATCGCGCAGCGGGCCGGACACGTCGACTGGGATCTTGTGCCGGCGGTGGTCTACACGTCGCCGGAGGTCGCTTCCGTGGGGCTGGGCGAGGATGCCGCGAAGGCCGCCGGCCGCGCCGTGAGTGTCGGCAAATTCAATCTCGCGGCGAACGGCCGGGCGCTGTCCGCGGCGAGCGCGGAGGGATTCGTGAAGATCATCGCGGACGCGAAGACGGACCGGATCCTCGGCGCGCAGATCCTCGCGGCCAACGCAGGCGAGCTCATCAGCGAGGTCGTCACGCACATGACCTACGGCGGCAGCGCCGAGGACCTCGGGCGCACGATCCACGCGCACCCAACGGTGAGCGAGGCGGTGCGCGAGGCGGGCCTCGCCGTCAGCCGCAGCGCCCTGCACGCGCTCTGAGCGTTTGTCCGTCCGGGCGGCGCGCGCCCGCCGCTCGCAGCACCAGGAAGGCGGAACGCTTCCCGCGCGAAGCAGGCGGTGGGCGGTCAGCGCTCCTGGGTCACGCGATCAAGGAAGGCCCGAACCGGACCGCGCAGGTCAAACCCGATCGGTCGATCGTTCCACGTGTCCAGATCGAAGGTGTGGCCGACGCCCGGAATCAGGATGAGTTCGTGACGCACTCCCGCCCGGGCGAGTGTCGCCGCCAGTTCGGAGGACTGCCCATGAAACACGGTGGCGTCAGCGAGGCCGTGGACGATGAGTACCGGCGGAAGCCCCGGAACGACGTGGGTGACAGGAGACGAATCAACCAACGCCTCGCGGTTTTCCGGATCTCCGCCGGCAAAGACGGCGACGGCGTTGCCCATGTGCGGAATCGACGTGCCGCTGCCGTCCTGATTCGCCTTCACCCGGCTGAGGTGATTCGTGGGACCGTAGAAGTCGATGATCGCGATCACGGCGCTCGAGACGCCCGGGTACGGGATCTCCGGCTCCCACGATCGGTCGGCGGTAAAGCCGGCCAGCAGGGCCAGATGGCCACCCGCTGACCCTCCCGCGACCACGATCCGCCCACCGTCGATGCCATACCCCGCGCCCTCGGAGCGTAGGAAGCGTACCGCGTTCTTGACGTCATGCAGGTTCCGCGGCCACGCACCGTCGCCCAGGGTGTAGCTAATGCTCGCCACCGCATACCCCCAACTGGCGAGTGTGGTCCCGATGTTGCGCTCCCGCGCCTGCGCGCGGCCGCCCTTGGTCCATCCGCCGCCGTGGATCCAGACCACGCCGGGCACCAAACCCGCGCGCTGCCCCGGCAGGTAAAGGTCCAGTCGCTCCGCACGATCGCTGCCGAGGTACGCGATGTCGCGCCGAATCTCGACGGCGGCATCCGCGACTGGCGCCGCCGAAGCGGCCCGCGCAGCGAGAAGAAACCCCACAAGCAGGCATCTCAAGAGGAGTGCGGGCAAGGTCATGACCGGGCGAATTCGAACGACTGAGGCGACGGGGGGCGAGCCCGGAGCGGGCGTGAAGGGGACCCGGCGTCAGCGCCCGATGTCGCCGAGAAACTCGTCGAGGGTCGCGTAGTCCTCCAACACGCGACGCGCCGCCGCGCAGCGATCCGCCGGCGCCAGTCCGGTCGTCTCCGCGAGGAAGATGAGGTAGGAGGCCACGTTGCGGGCGTAGTTCAGGCGGCCCTCCGCGCTGATCGCGTAGAAACGGGCCCGCTGCGCATAGCCCGCCGGCGAGTGGTCGCCCAGCGCCGCCTTGTCCGCCCGGCCACCGGCCGCGAGGACGAAGAGGAAGTTGTACTCGAACCAGAACATGTGCTCGGGGCTGGGCGCCAACGCTTCGAGCGCACCCCGGGCCGCCTCCCGCGTGGCGAAGGGCGCCTGATCCGCCGCCCCCTCCAGCCGCAGGGCTTCGGTGATGAAGGTCCGGGCCATCCGGCGCTCCGTCTCATCGGCGCTGAAGGCACCCTGCAACGCCAGTTCCCGCGTGAAGCGGTACCAGTCACGCCACAGGGCCTGATCCCCGGCATCGCGCGAGGACGCGAGGGCGCGTCCCATCTCGTAGGTGTAACGGCCGCTGGTCTTGATCTCCAGGCAGCCTCCGGTGACCTGCCCCATCACGCGGTAGTTCTCCGCCGATTTGCCCGACCCGGAGTGAAACCCGATGCTGGCCCCAAACGCCCGGCAAACCACCCACTGGCGCTCAATCAGGGTCCGGAGCGCCGCGTTGTCCGGATAGGGCATGTTCTTCTGGAAACCGAACGCCGGCGCCACGAAGTGAATCCGCATCTGCAGGGCTTCGCAGAGCGCGAGCATCACGGCCGTCGTCTCCGGCGTGGTCAGGCCCGGCAGCTCATCGATCGAGAGTTCCCGCAGGTAGGTCCGTCCCGCCGGCACGCGGAACCGCCGGGCCCGGGCCGCGGCATACTTCTCGTCCCGGCGCTTCATCTTCCGCATCGGTATCCATACTTTGGCGACGAGCTCGGTGAAGGCCGGCTCGGCGATCGTCAGTCCCGCCGCCGCGATCCGCGCGCGCACCTGGGCCACGATCGTGGGATCGATCTCGGAGGGCGCGGCGGGCCGGTTCAGCGCCAGCTCGGGCGAGAGGTCGAAGGTGATGTAGCTGGCGAGCACGCATCCCTCGACGAGCGCATCCTCGCGGACGTCGAACTTGCCGCCGATGGGCTGATGGTCGGCGTTGAAGCTCCACGCGATGCCAAGGTGGTGAAAGCCGTGCCGCAGTTTCGCGAGCACGCTGCCGTGGCTCATGCCCTCCACGCTCTGGCCTTGGTGACCTTCCGGAACGTCCGTGCCGATGAAGGGGAACGGCACGCGGTCCAGCCGGCCCGCGAGCATCGCGTCCACGTCGTAGACCAACTCCCGCGGGATCGAATTCTGGTTCGCCGTCACGCCGATGCCCAACGCGGCCATCGCCCACTCGACCGCCGGCCAGTGCAGGGTCGTGAAGCGCGCCCCGACGCCCAGCGTGCGGCGTCCGAGGGTCTCGGTCGCAGCGGGAAACACCGTGGAGCCGGGGGCATGCGCGAGGACGAGATCCTTGAGCCGCAGGAGGTTCTCCCACGTGGCCGGGAAGACCCGCGCCGCGCCCAGCGACACCCCGTCCGCCAGACCGTCGGCGGCACCCGCGGTCTCTGGCCAGGCCTCCAGCCACCACGCACAGTCGCCGGTCTCACGATCCTCAATCAGCGTCCACGCCCCCTCCGCCGTCCGAAAGCCGCTCCGGGGCCACGGCTGCACCGCGGCATGACCCGCCGCCAGTCGCGCGACCAGCCCCGGCCAGTCGAGGCAGTAGTCCGGGCTGATGCAGGGGTTGCCCGCGATCCGGAGGCCGTGATCGAGGAGGAAGCGATTGATCGGACGCATGACGCCGTAGCCTGACGCCCGGGGTCGTCGACGGCGAGTCCCGACCGACTGAGCGTTAACGCCTCGACCGCCGGTCGGTCACCGGCGCGCCAGCCGCCGCGATGGTCCGCGGGCGGCACGCCGCCGTGGTCGCCGAAGGATCCAGGGTGCGGGTGCGTCCCGGATCGGACAACGGTCGCGCGCACGCTTTGACAGCGCGCGGCCGTCCGTATCGGCTGACGGTGACGGGGTGGGCTGACTGCGGCTCCCTCGACCCCTGATGAATTCCTCACCCAACCTTCTCCTCCTCTGGGACATTGACGGTACGCTGCTCACCTCGGGCGGAGCCGGCATGCGTGCGTTGCAAACCGCTCTGGCGGCGCGTTTCGGCATCAAGGGCTCGCTGGAGGACATCGACTTCGGCGGCCGGACGGATCCGTGGATCATGCGCCGCATTTTCGCGAAGTTCTCCCTCCCGGATACGCCCGAGACGATGGAGGCGTACACCGCCGCGTACCTCGACGCCCTCCCCGACGCGCTCGAGCGGGCCACCTCGCGGGTGCTGCCGGGCGTGCCGGAGCGTCTCGCCGAAGCCGCGGCCCGACCTCACGTGGCGCAGGGGCTGCTGACCGGAAACCGGCGGCGCGGCGCCGAGATCAAGCTCGCGCGCCACGGCCTCTGGGAGACGTTCGCCTTCGGGGCGTTCGCCGATGATCACGAACTCCGCAACGAACTCGGCCCCTTCGCCCTGCGCCGCGCACGCGAGCACCACGGCGTGTCGTTTGCGCCCGAGCGGACTTGGATCATCGGGGACACGCCCCACGACATCGCCTGCGGCCGCGCGATCGGCGCGCGCACCCTCGCCGTCGCCACCGGCCACTCGGATCCCGCGGCCTTGCGGGCGCACGGGCCGGATGCGTTCTTGACCGACCTCCGCGACGCCGCCGGGTTCTGGGAAGCCCTCGACCGGTGAGACCGCAGGCGTTTGGCCCGTAGGCGTCAGGGCCGCGGGCCCGCAGGTGTTAGGACCGCGGGAGCGCGACCTCGACCGACGTCACGCGGCCGTCGCGCAGTCGCACCCGCACCGCCGCCCCAGCCGCCTCGGGCCAGGCGGCCCGGCCCGCCGGGAAAGTCCACCACTCCGCGCCCGCCGCCTCGCGCACGATCCCGGACGGATCGCCCAGCGCGGCACGGACCTGATCGACCGTCGCACCCGGCGGGATCACGCCGAGGGCGACCTCGCGCCAGCCCGGCGCGGCCGACCCGTCCGCCGCCGAGCGCACCCGGACCGGCGACGCACACCCCGCCAGCCCGACCAGCAGGCCAGTCACCGCGAGCCAGCGCGGCGCGCGCCGCAACCGCAGGAACCTCCGGGGAACATGGGTCGGACCGGGGGCGGGACTGGACAGTCGGAATGACATCTCGTTTTCGCTTTGCGCGACCGTGTGCCAGCCGCGAGCATCACGGTCGACCCGTCACCCGGCGGACTCAACCGCATTTCCTCCCTTTTCCGCGCCCCGCATGAGCACGCCCCAGACGTTCACGATCGCGATCGGCTCCGACCACGCCGGCTTCCGCTACAAGGAAGCCATCAAGGCGATGCTTCTCGCCGAGGGGCATACGGTCCGGGATTTCGGCACGTATTCCGATGTGAGCTGCGACTACCCGGACTTCATCCGCCCCGTGGCGCAGGCCGTGGCCCGCGGCGAGTACGAACGCGGCATCGTGCTCGGCGGATCGGGCAACGGCGAGGCGATCGTGGCGAACCGCGTTCCCGGCGTGCGCTGCGGCCTGTGCTGGAACGAGCAGGTCGCGATCTGGAACCGCTCCCACAACGACGCCAATTGCCTTTCACTCGGCGAACGCACCATCACCGAGGAGGAGGCCCTCAAGATCGTCCGGGTCTGGCTCACCACCGCGTTCGAGGGCGGCCGACACCTCCCGCGCGTGCGGAAGATCGACGCCTGAGGCACTCCCGCCATGGCCTCCGCATCCTCCGTCCCCCCACCCGCGCCCGCCACCCCGCCCGCGCGGCCGCGCGCGTGGCTGGCGCTCGTCGGCCTGCTCCTCGCGTCGTTCACCGCCAGCGCGATCGGGGGCTTCGCCACGGCGGCCAACGTGCGGTCCTGGTACCCGACGCTGGTGAAGCCGGAGTGGAATCCGCCGAGCTGGGTGTTCGGGCCAGTCTGGACCGTCCTCTACATCCTGATGGCCGTCGCCGCGTGGCGCATCTGGCGCCGCCGGGAGGCTCCCGGCGCCCGCGCCGCGCTCCTCGGCCACGGCGCGCAACTCGTGCTCAACGCCGGCTGGTCCCTGCTCTTCTTCGGGCTCCGCAATCCGGGTGCCGCCCTCGTCGAGATCCTCGTGCTCTGGACCCTCCTCGCCTGGCTCTTCCAGCGCTTCCGGCGCATCGATCCGGTCGCCGGCTGGCTCTGGCTCCCCTACCTGCTCTGGGTCTCCTTCGCGACCGTGCTCAACGCCACGATTTGGCACTTAAACTCAGGCGGCGCGCCGTGACCTTCGCGGCTCCGGCCAAGATCTGCACAGCGTCCGGCAAGGGCTGCGTTTTTCAAACGCGCCGGTGTCGCTCGGGTCAACCACCGGACGTTCCGTCCGACCGTGTTCGTGACCTTTCCCACGCTCACTGCGGACGAAGCGGCCGCCCTCATCTCCGAGCAGGACATCGTCGGTTTCAGCGGGTTCACGCCCGCCGGCGCCGCCAAGGCCGTCCCGGAGGCCCTCGCCCGCCGGGCCCGGGCGGAGCACGCCGCGGGCCGCCCCTTCCGCGTGGGCGTCATCACTGGGGCATCCTCGGGTCCGTCCCTCGACGGCGAACTGGCCCGGGCCGATGCCGTGCTTTTCCGAACGCCGTACCAGTCGGACCCCGACCTCCGGCGCAAGATCAACGCCGGCGAGGTGCAGTTCTTCGACATGCATCTCTCGATGCTGCCGCAGGCGGTGCGCTACGGCTTCCTCGGCCGCCTGCGCTGGGCCGTGGTCGAAGCGTGCGACGTGCGTCCGGACGGCGAGATCGTGCTCACCACGTCCGTCGGCGCCACTCCGACGTTCTGCCACCAGGCCGACCGCGTCATCATCGAGCTCAACCGCGCCCACTCCCCGCAGTTGCGCGGCATTCACGACATCTATGAACCGCTCGACCCGCCGCATCGCCGCGAGATCCCGCTGTTCAACGTCCGCGGCCGGATCGGCGAGCCCGTCGTGCGCATCCACCCCTCGAAAATCGCCGGCATCGTCGAGATCCACCGCCCCGACGAGTGCGGCACCTTCGCGGCCCCGAGCGAGGCCCACCGGCGGATCGGACGCAACGTCGCCGAGTTCCTCGCGGCGGAGCGCCGCCGCGGGACCATTCCCTCCCCGTTCCTCCCGATCCAGTCCGGCGTCGGCGACATCGCCAACGGCGTCCTCGGCGCCATGGGCGAGCACCCGGACATCCCGCCGTTCGAGATGTACTCGGAGGTCCTGCAGGACGCCGTCTTCCCTCTCCTGCGCTCGGGCAAGCTGACCTTCGCCAGCACCACCGCCATCGCCGTCAGCCCGGCCATGAACGCGGCCTTCAGCAGCGACCTCGACTTCTACCGCTCCCGCATCGTGCTCCGGCCGCAGGAGATTTCCAACCATCCCGAAATCGTCCGTCGGCTCGGGATCATCTCCATCAACGCCGCCCTCGAGGCCGACCTGTTCGGCAACGTGAACTCCACCCACGTGCTCGGCCGCAGCCTGATGAGCGGGATCGGCGGCTCCGGCGACTTCACCCGTAACGCCTTCATCTCCATCTTCGTCTGCCCGGCCCTGCAGAAGGGCGGCTGCATCTCCACGATCGTGCCGCTCGTGTCGCACGCCGACCACAGCGAGCACTCCGTGCAGGTCATCATCACCGATCAGGGGGTCGCCGACCTCCGTGGAAAGTCGCCCCACCAGCGCGCCACCCTCATCGCCGACCGCTGCGCCCACCCCGACTTCCGCGACGCACTCCATGCGTACGTCGAACGCACGCGGGAGGGCCAGACGGCCCAGACGCTGGCAGAGGCGTTCACCTTCCATCAGCGCTTCCTCGACACCGGAGACATGCGCGGGGTCACGTTCGGACGGCGCGCCTGACCACGCAGGCGGCACGGCCTCGCCAGGCGGTCGCCACCTCCTCGTCACGTGGCCGGCACGTCGGCCGCCCGCGCTTTCCCCGGAGCACCTGACCCGACGGTAAGCCCTGCGGTTTCGGCAGTTGCCAGGGGGAAAAAGTCCTCGCTGGAACGTAGCCGTTCCCCCACGCGCTCCCATGTCGTCCCCCGCCCACACCTGGACCTTCCGCCGCCTCGGCGGTCTCGATCAAGCCACCCTCACCACCGCCGCGGATTTGCAGCACCTGAAGGACCTCGACCCGAAGCTCTGGGTCGCCCTGAGTTGCCCCACCCGTGGGCTGGAATTGCCTGAAGCCACCCTCTCGTTGCTCGATGCGGACGGCGACGGCCGGATCCGCGTCGCCGACCTCCTCGCCGCGATCGAGTGGACCCAGCGGCGGGTCACGGACGTGGGCCTGCTGCTGTCGGGCCGGGACACGCTTCCGCTCGACGCGCTCCGTCAGGACACGGAGGAGGGACGCGCCTTGCTCGCCGCCGCCGTGTCGCTGCTCGCGGCGCTTGGACGCAGTTCCGCCTCGTCCCTCTCCCTCGAGGAGGCGGAACGTTCCGCGGAGGTGCTCCGCTCCTCAGCCTTCAACGGCGACGGCATCATCGTCCCGGCCAGCACCGACGACCCGACCCTCCGCTCCGCGATCGCGGACGCCGTGGCCTGCCTCGGAGGAACGCCGGACCGTTCGGGCCAGCTGGGGGTAGACGCGGCGTTGATCGATGCCTTTTTCGCCGACTTCGCGGCGCTGCCCGAGGCCGGCCGGCTCCTCCGGCTGACCCGTGACTTCGGCACCCTGCTGCGGAACTTCGTCAACTTCGAGGATTTCTACGCGCCCGACCGGCCTGCGATCTTCCAGGCGGGCACTCTCTACCTCGACACTCGCAGCACGCAGTTCTGCATCTACGTGGAAGGCGCCACTCCGCTCGCCGCCATGAGCAAGGCCTACATCGCCTACTGCGACCTCCGCCGCGCCGGTTCCCCGCCAGCGAAGATCGCCGCCTGCTTCACGCAGGGCGACAGCGACTACCTCTTCGTCGGCCGCAACGGCGTGTTCATCGATCGGCAGGGACGGGACTGGGACGCGACGATCACGAGCATCGTCGACAATCCGATCAGCATCCGGCAGGCCTTTTCCGCCCCTTACAAGAAGCTGGTGCGCCTGATCGAGGAGCAGGTCGCGCGCCGCGCGGCCGCCGCCGACGCCGCCTCCCAGAACCGCCTCGCCGGCGCGGCCGAGGCCACCGCGAACCTCGACAAGCAGCGCGCCCCCGAGGCGCCGCGCAAGGTCGATGCGGGCGCTGTCGCCGCCATCGGCGTCGCCGTCACCGGCGCCGTCAGCGTCATCACCCTCATCCTCGGCTACCTCTTCGGCATGAAGCCGTGGCAGTACCCATTGGTTCTGGCGGGGTTGATCGCCGCGATCTCCGGCCCGTCGATGCTCATCGCGTGGCTGAAGATCCGCCAGCGCACCCTGGGACCGATCCTCGAGGGCAACGGCTGGGCAATCAACGGGCGCGTCCGGATCAACCTGCCCCTCGGGAGTCGTCTCACCCAGCGCGCCAGCCTGCCCCCCGGCACGGTGCGGCGCTTGGACGATCCGTACGTCGACCGCGCCGCCGCCGCCCGCCGCCGCACGTTCATCCTCGTCGTCTTCGTGCTCCTCGTCGCCGCCGTCCTCATCCGGGTCGACCAGATGCGCCGGGTCACTACTTCTGGCAGGAAGCTCCGCCGACCGCGCCCGCCGCGACACCCGACGGCGCGGAACCGTCTCCCGCGCCTCCCCGCGTCTCACTGCGCATTGCCGCGGTCCGCCCCCGCACTCCCAACGGCGCCGGTCGGCCCCGGCCGCCGCAGCCGGGATCGAGGAGAGACGGAACCACTCGGCCGTGCGCCGACCAACACGGCGCGGCCGGTGCCAGATCGCGCGGCGCGGCGACCTACGCCCGCCGCACCTGCCGGATGGGCCACTGGGTGACGGTGATCCCCTTCGCGCCGCGCTGGCCGATCGTCAGGTCCGCGCAGTCGAACACGAATTCCTTCACCCGCGCCGAACAGCGGCCGCTGAGCAAGATCGTGACCTTGCGCGTGGTCGTCTCCGCGCTCTTCGCGACGTCGAGGAACACCACCCGCGATCCCTCGCTCGGCACCAGCGGATAGAGCTTATCGCGGGTCACGCCGCCCAGCTGGAACTTCTTCGCGAACGCCTTCCCGCTCTCCTTGTCCTGGTAGATCATCGTGTAGAAGGCGCCGTCGCCCTCCTTCGGCACCACCGCGACATGGAGAATTTCGCGGCCCATGAAGACCTTGTCCGCCACGCGCGCGACCTTCATCGTGCCGTCCGCCATGAAGCAGACGACATCATCGAGGATGGTGCACTCGGTGAGGAATTCATGCTGGCGCCAGTTGAGTCCGATGAAGCCCTCCTCGCGGTTGACGTAAAGGCGCTGGTTCGCGGACACGACCTCCGCGGCCTTGATCTGCTCGATCTCGTCGTAGGTGGTCCGCCGCTTCTGCCCCTTCCCGTACTTTTCCTGCAGCCGCTCGAACCACGCGATCGCGTACGGCGTGAGGTGCTTGAGGTGATGCTTCGTCTCCTTGATCTCCGCCTCGATCTTCCTGATCGCCTCATCCGCCTTGAAGCGGTTGTAGGCCGAGATGCGTTTGATCCGGATCTCGGTCAGGCGGGTGATGTCGTCGGCCGTGACCTCGCGGCGCAGCTGCTTGAGGAACGGCTTCAGGCCGTCGCGGATCTCCGCGAGCACGCTGTCCCAGGTCTGCGACTTCTCGATCCGGCGGTAAATGCGCTCCTCGATGAAGATGCGCTCCAGCGAGTCCCAGTGCCACTGCTGCTCCAGTTCCTCAAGCCGGATCTCCAGCTCGCGCTTGAGCAGTTGGACGGTCTTGTCCACCGAGCGCCGGAGGATTTCGGAGACGTTGAGGAAGAGCGGCTTGTCCTGGTCGACGACGCAGGCGGCGGGCGAGAGGGAGACCTCGCAATCGGAGAACACGTAGAGCTGGCGGATCACCTGGTCCGCATCCGCGCCCTGCGGGAGGTGGACGAGGATCTCGACGTTCTCGGACGTGTTGTCGTCGACGTGCTTGATCTTGAGTTTGCCCTTCGCGTTGGCAGCGAGAATGGACTCGATCAGCGCCTCGGTGGTGCGTCCGTAGGGCAGTTCGGTGATCGCGAGCAGGTACTTGGAGCGCACCTCGATCTTGGCGCGGACCTTCACCTTGCCGCCGCGCTCGCCGTCGTTGTACTCCGAGAAGTCGGCGATGCCGGCCGTCGGGAAATCCGGGAAGATCCGAAAGCGCTTTCCCTGCAGATGATTGATCGCCGCGCGGCAGAGATCGTTGAAGTTGTGCGGCAGGATGCGGGTCGAGAGACCGACCGCGATGCCCTCGGCGCCGTCGAGGAGGACGAGCGGGAACTTCGCGGGCAGCGTGACCGGCTCCATGGCGCGCCCGTCGTAGCTGAGCTGCCACGTGGTGGTCTTGGGATTGAACACCACCTCGCGGGCGAAGGCGGTCAGGCGCGCCTCGATGTAGCGCGGCGCCGCCGCCTCGTCGCCGGTGAGGACGTTGCCGAAGTTGCCCTGCGGCTCGACCAAGAAGCCGCGCTGGCCCATGCCGACGAGCGCGGCGCCGATGGAGGCGTCGCCGTGCGGGTGGAAGCGCATGCAGGCCCCGACGATGTTGGCGACCTTGTGGAAGCGCCCGTCGTCCTGTTCCCAGAAGGTGTGAAGGATGCGCCGCTGCACCGGCTTGAGGCCGTCGTCGATGTGCGGCACCGCGCGGTCGAGGATGACATAGCTGGCGTATTCGAGGAACCACTCGCGGTAGCTGCGGGCGAGCGGGGCCTCGGGCCCGGGGCCGCCCGCACCGGAGGCGGTCGCGGGTGGCTCCGGAGGGGCGGGAGGAGAGGGAGGGGCGGGAGGGGCGGCGCCGGTCGACGCGGTCGACGCCGGGGCGCTGGCGGGCGCGGCCGGTTCGAGGGCGAGAGGGAGTTCCGGTTGAACGTCCTTGGAGGTCTTGCGCGAGGGCATGCCGGGTAGCGGAAAAGGTCGCGAAACGGGCGCGGCGTGCACGGCGGGCGGAGGTCGGCGGATGGGCTTCGGGCGATGCCGCTCAGACCTCGACGAGGTCCTTCTCCACCTTGAGGTTCTCGATGATGAAGTCCTGTCGCTCCGGCGTGTTCTTCCCCATGAAGAACGTGAGCAGCTGGTTGCTGTTGTGCAGGTGGGCGAGGCTGACGGGCTCCGCCCGCATGCCCTCGCCGATGAAGTCCTTGAACTCGGAGGGCGACACTTCGCCGAGACCCTTGAAGCGGGTGATCTCCGCGGATTGACCGAGCCGGTGCAGGGCGGACTGCTTCTCGGCCTCCGAGTAGCAGTACCGCGTCTCCTTCTTCGTCCGGACGCGGAACAACGGCGTCGAGAGGATGAACAAGTGTCCCTGCGTGATGAGCTCGGGGAAGAACTGGAGGAAGAACGACAGCAGCAGCAGGCGGATGTGCATGCCGTCGACGTCGGCATCGGTCGCGATGACCACGCGGTTGTAGCGCAGGTTGTCGAGGCTCTCCTCGATGTTCAGCGCGCAGTGCAGCAGGTGGAATTCCTCGTTCTCGTAGATGACCTTCTTGGTCAGGCCGAAGGTATTGAGCGGCTTGCCCTTCAGGGCGAAGACCGCCTGGGTCTGCACGTCGCGGCAGGCGGTGAGCGAGCCGGCGGCGCTGTCGCCCTCGACGATGAACAGCGTGCTCTCCTCCGCGCGCTTGTCCTTGGAGTCGAGGTGCACGCGGCAGTCGCGCAGCTTGCGATTGTGGAGCGACGCCTTCTTGGCGCGCTCGCGGGCGAGGTTGCGGATGCCGGAGAGTTCCTTCCGCTCGCGCTCACTGTCCTCAATCTTGCGCTTCAGCGCTTCGGCCGCCTCCGGGTTGCGGTGCAGCCAGTTGTCGAGCTGCTGCTGGAGGAAGTTGCCAATGAACTGGCGGATCGAGGGTCCCTTCGGACCGATGTCGTTCGAGCCGAGCTTGGTCTTCGTCTGGGACTCGAACACCGGCTCGATCACGCGCACGCTCACCGCGGCGACGATCGACTGCCGGATGTCCGCCGCGTCGTAGTCGCGCTTGAAGAAGTTGCGTACCGTCTGGACCAAGCCCTCGCGGAAGGCCGCCAGATGCGTGCCGCCCATCGTGGTGTGCTGGCCGTTCACGAACGAATAGTACTCCTCGCCATAGTGCGCGCCGTGCGTCATCGCCACCTCGATGTCATCCGCCTCGATGTGCACGATCGGGTACAGGGTCTCCCCGGTCAGCTTGCGCACGAGCAGGTCCTTCAGGCCGTTCTCCGAACGGAAGGCCTTGCCGTTGAGCGTGAGCGTGAGGCCGCGGTTGAGGAACGCGTAGTTCCAGAGCATCTCCTCGATGAACTCCGGGCGGAACTTGAAATCCTTGCCGAACAGCGCCTCGTCCGGCGTGAAGTCCACGATCGTGCCGTTGCGCTCGTCGGTGCGCGCGACCTTGTGGTCCTTCTTCAAGCGCCCCTGCTGGAATTCCACGACCTTCGTCTCGCCTTCGCGCACGGCCTGCGCGCGATACGAACTGGAAAGCGCATTCACGGCCTTCTGGCCGACGCCGTTCAGGCCGACCGCCTTCTGAAAGGTCTCGCTGTCGTACTTGGCACCCGTGTTGATGATCGAGACGCAGTCGATCAGCTTGCCGAGCGGGATGCCGCGACCGTAGTCGCGCACGCGGAGGCTCCGTTCCTGCAATTCGATTTCGATCTTCTTGCCGAAGCCCATCGTGAACTCGTCGATCGAGTTATCAATGGTCTCCTTGAGCAGGACGTAGATGCCGTCCTCGGCATGCGCTCCGCTGCCCAGGCGACCGATGTACATGCCCGGGCGCAGGCGGATGTGCTCCAGCGGGGAAAGGGTCTTGATGCTCGCTTCGGTGTACGCGTTGGCCATGGAGGGGATCGAACCGTCGCGCTACCCTTTGCCCCGTCGCGTTGGGCGCAAGCCGCATTTTTACGATCTAGGCCAAACCCCGGATTCCGGGGAGATCCGGGCGAAAGGGGTCAGAAAACCCGGTTGACACCCCGTCCGCGCCGGGTTTTGCTGACCCTTCTGTTTCCATGAGCACCACCGAACCGACCCAGCGCAGCCTAACCCCCTCGGAGATCCCGTTCACGACTCCGCAGGCGATGGTCCGCTACGTCACCGATACGGGCAAGATCCTCCCGCGCAAGTACACCGGCCTCTCGGCCAAGCACCAGCGCGCGGTCACCCGCACGATCAAGCACTCGCGCAACAACCTGCTCGCGCAGTAAGCGGTCGGTCGCCGGCAGCCCCGGCGTCCTCCCCTCTTTTCACGCCGCCCCTTCCCGGAGCGGCGTTTTTTTGCGCCCCACGCCTGCGGATTGCGTCCGGGCCACGCCTGCCTTCTGCTCGCCTCACCCTCCCCACCGGAGTCCTACCCACCCGAGCCAGCCCATGTCCGCGTCACCGTCACCCGACCCCGGCTCCGACCTCCCCGCCAGCCCGGCCCCCGCCGCTTCCGCCGATCCGGCCATCGTCCGCCGTCTGCTGCGGCAGTCCCGGACGATCGCCGTGGTCGGCCTGTCCGGCGACCCCGAGAAGCCGAGTTGGCAGGTCGCCCGCTACCTGCAGGACCAGGGCTACCGCATCATCCCGGTCAACCCGCGCCTCACCGAGGTCCTCGGCGAGAAGGCCTACCCGAATCTCCGCTCAGTGCCCGAGCCTATCGACCTGATTGACGTGTTCCGTCCGGCCGCCGACTGCCCGGCGATCGCCGAACAAGCCGTCGCCATCCGCGCCCGCGGGTTGTGGCTGCAGGCGGGTATCGTGAGCGACGAGGCCGCCGCGATCGCCCGACGCGCCGGACTCCCCGTCGTGATGGACCGCTGCACGCTGGTCGAACACCGGCACCTCGCCGCTTCCGCCCCGGAGATCGGCTCCGCGCCGACTGGCTAACGCTCGGCCGTCCCCGTTCCCCCCTCCGCGTTCACCGCCTCCTCTTTTCCCGCACCACCGCTCCGCCGATGCAACCGCTGCCCCCTCACCGCCCCGCCACCGATCTCGCGCAGGCCCTCGGTTTCGGCGATCCCACTTCGGGCGGTCTCGTGCCGCCGATCCAGCCTTCGACGACGTACGAACGGCGGCCGGATAATCAGCTCGTCGCCGGGCGACTCTACTCGCGCCCCGACAACCCGGGCTACGATGTCGTCGAGGCCCTCCTGACGCGCCTCGAGGGCGGGGCCGCGTCCGCCGTCTTCAGTTCCGGCATGACCGCCGCCACCACGGTGTTTCAGGCCCTGAAGCCGGGCGATCACGTGATCGTGCCCCAGCAGCTTTACTGGGCGCTGCGCAATTGGCTCCTCGGCTGGGCCTCCGACTGGGGTCTGCGGATCGAAGCCGTCGATCAGACCCGACCGGAGTGCGTCGCCGCAGCCCTCCGCCCCGGCGAAACGGCGCTCGTCTGGACCGAGACGCCGGCGAATCCGACGCTCGCGGTCACCGACCTCGCCGCCGTCGCCGAACTCGCCCGGAAGGCCGGAGCCCGGTTCGCGGTCGACTCCACGTTCGCCACGCCGCTCCTCAGCCAGCCGCTCGCGCTCGGCGCCGACCTCGTGATGCATTCGGCGACCAAGTACCTGAACGGACACTCCGATGTCATCGCGGGCACGCTCACCACGCGGTCCAACGACGCCTTCTGGCAACGCATCCTGCGCATCCGCTCCCAGGGCGGCGCCGTGCTCGGTCCCTTCGAAGCGTGGCTGCTCGCGCGCGGACTGCGCACCCTGCACGTGCGCGTCGCGGCCCAGTGCCGCACCGCGCTCGCGCTGGCGCGCCACTTCGAGGCGCATCCCCGCATCGTTGCCGTCCTCTACCCCGGCCTTGAAGGCTTTCCGGGCCATGCAGTCGCCGCCCGGCAGATGTCCGGCGGCTTCGGCGGCATGCTCGCCCTCCGCGTCGCCGGCGGCGCCGAGGGCGCGCTGCGCACCCTCTCCCGCTTGCGCCTCTGGAAACGCGCGACATCGCTCGGCGGCGTGGAAAGCCTGATCGAACACCGCGCCAGCCTCGAGGGCCCCACCAGCCCGACGCCACCCGACCTGCTCCGGCTGTCCACCGGCCTCGAGGACGCCGGCGATTTGATCGCCGATCTCGAAGCTGCCCTGGCCGACTGAGCGAGTCCGCGCGACGATCCGAGTTCGGATCAGCGCCCAAGGCTGCGGCACCTCACTCCGCGTCGGCGCGCGGCTGCCGTGAGCCGCCATCTCGCGCGTGCGGTTCAAATCCCGCACTGAATGCGTGGGCGGACCGCATCCCCTCGCGGCCCCCCCGCGCCCGGTCTCAGGCGTCGAGCCGGGCCTTGATCGCGCGGGCTTCGCCGAGCGCCGCTTCCAGCGTGGGACCCACGACCGTGAAGTGACCCATCTTGCGGCCAATGCGCGCGCTGGCCTTGCCGTAAAGGTGCAGCTTCGCCCGCGGTTCGCGCAGGATTACGGACCAGTCCGGCGCCTGCGGAGCCGGACCCGCGGGATCGCGCCAGACGTCGCCGAGGAGATTCACCATCACCGACGGTTCCCGCACGCCGGGGTCGCCGAGGGGCAGGCCACAGACCGCGCGCACGTGCTGCTCAAATTGGCTCGTACGCGCTCCATCGATCGACCAGTGGCCGCTGTTGTGCGGACGCGGCGCAAGCTCATTGACCTGCAGCTGACCCTGCCGTCCGAGGAAAAGCTCCACCGCGAGCAAGCCAACCAACCCCAGCCGCTCCGCGATCGCCGTCGCCAGCGTCACGGCTTCTCGCGCCACCGCCTCGGTGACTCGCGCCGGGACGAGGCTGAGGTCGAGGATGTGCCGGGTGTGGATGTTCTCCGCGACCGGGAACGCGCGAGTCTCACCCGTCGCGGAACGCGCAACGATCACCGAGAGTTCACACGAAAAGTCCACGTAGCGCTCCACCACCGCCCGCGCCCCGGCGAACGCCCGCACCGCCGCCGCCAGCGTCGTCTCGTCCGTCACCTTCTGCTGACCCTTGCCATCGTAGCCGAAGTCCGCCGTCTTCACCACGCACGGCATGCCGACCAAGCGAGTGGCGGCGGCCAGATCGCCAGCGGCCTCGACCTCCGCAAACGGCACATGCGGAAAGCCCTCGCGCTTGAGCCAGCGCTTCTCGCGCAGGCGGTTTTGGCAGATTTCGAGGACCTCCGGACGCGGGTGGAGCTGGGTCAGCCCGGCGATCGCCTGCAGCGGGGCGACGGGAATGTTCTCGAACTCGTAGGTGACCACCGCACAGCTGCGCGCAAACGCGGCCAATTGCTCCGCATCCTCGTAGGGCGCGGTGAAGGTGCGGTTCGCCACCGCGCTCGCCGGACAGTCCGCCGCCGGTTCGTAGACGTGGACGCGGTACCCGAGGGACTGCGCCGCCTGACCGAACATGCGGCCCAATTGACCGCCTCCCAACACGCCCAAAGTACTGCCCGGAAGAATCATGAAGCCGCGAGTCCAGCCATCCGCCGCGTGCCGGGCAAGCCCGGCCTGCAGGGCCCGATGTCAGGCCCGGACGGTCGCGCGATCGCCGCCCCCGCCGCCACCGCTGCCATGGCGTCGCCATTCGGGCGACATCACCCTCCGTAGCCCCGCCACTCCCGACGCTACAGCAATCCCGCCAGCGTGGCGTCGCGGGTCAGGACAAAAGCCTCCCGCACCTGGGCAAACGCCTCCAGCAATTCGCGGGGGGATCCCGCCCGCGGGAACTCCACCGCCAAGGTCGCCCCGGAGCAGCGCACCACCGCCTCCACCCCGGGCACCGAGAGCACGCACTCGCGGCAGTCCGACGGGTATGTCACCCGCAACGCCACGTCCTCCGGCAATCCTTCGATGGCATCAATCACCGCCTCCACGGCGACCCCGCGGGACAACGTGAACACCAGCGCAGTGAACCAGCCGGAAAACAACCCGTTGACCTCCGGCTGATCGATGAGCGCGGCATCCCGCAGGCTGTGCAGGGTTCGCTCCATGGCGTAGCGCGACGGGTCGGACTCCAGCAACGTGTAGGTGAATTCGACGGTGAAATCGCGCACCGTGAGGACGGCGCTGCCGGCGCCCAGATCGAGCGCGAGATCCTTCCGCTTGTACGCCAGCGCGTCCCGGGTCTTTTGGAACAGCGCCTCCGCCTCCTCGCGCAACTCCTCGTCGCACAGCTTGCCGAGGAACGCCTGTGTCGTGGCGTTGGCGGCATCCGGCACATGGTGGCGATCCTTGCGAAATCCCCGCAGCGCCTTGACCGCACCCTCCGAGCGTCCGGAGAGGCTGACGCTGGCGAGAGTGGTTCCCGGGATGTGCATGCGGCAAGAAGGAGCCCGGAGATAGGCGCAGGCACTGGCCCGCGGCAAGCCCCGCCTCCGACCGGGCTCGGGCGCGGAGTCGGCTGCGTCGCGGAGCGTGCGACGCCGGCGCGCGCACGCCGATCGATCGACGTCGCCCGCCGCGCGGGCGGCGCACGCCCGGACCGAGCCCCGCGGCGGCTCGGCCCGCACCGGCGATCAGCGCCGATCGATGGCTCCGGCCGGGCTCGGGCTTGCCGCGGGGGGCGGAGTGCTGGCATCACTCCCGCGTGCCCTCGTCTCCGCCCTCGCCCGCTCCGCTCGACGTCGTCTGCGCCCTGATCGAGCGCGACGGCTGCGTGCTGATCGCGCAGCGCCCGGCGCACAAGCACCTCGGACTGCTCTGGGAATTTCCCGGCGGAAAGATCGAAGCAGGCGAGCCGGCGGGTGACGCGCTCCGGCGGGAGATCCGCGAGGAACTTCGCTGCGACATCGTCCTCGGCGACGCCCTGCCCCCGGCGCTCCACGCCTATCCGAAGATCACGGTCCGGCTCCACGGCTTCGTCGCCATGCTCGCCCCCGGCAGCCCCGAGCCCATCGCCGTCGAGCACGCCGCGCTCGCCTGGGTCCGGCCGGAGGCGCTCGACGCCTACGCCCTCGCGCCCGCCGACTACCCCGTGCTCGCCGCGTACCGCGGCCGAAGCCAACGCTGAGACCTGAGGCGCCTCGCCCGGCCATCAGGCGTGGCGGCACGTCTGACGCCTGACGCCGGACGCCTGATGCCGCGCTGCAAGCCCGGCGGCTTGCCGGACCATCGTGGCGTACCCGCCGGCACCACGCTTGCAAATCCAGCGGGGCGGCGTACCGTCATCGTCTTGTTCCTTGATCCGCTTGCACAACGGTAGCGGCTTCGGTCCCGAAAGGGTGCCGGAGCCACCGCGGACCATCCCAAGGATTTCACTTTGGGGGTGTTCTGGATTCTACCCTTGATTGGAGCGAACCGTTGCCTGGTGAGAGTCGTGGGTCTCTCAATAATCCCCCTGCGAAAACAACAAACGGCAACACCGAAGAAATGCCCCTGGCTGCCTAATTGTGCAGCCTCGTACGCCCGGCGACTCCTGCTGGCCGGAACGTACGTCGACAGCAGGAATAGTCCGCGTGGCCGACTTTGACGCGCGGGCCGTATCTTCATCCAGAGCCTAGCCGGTGGTGAGCGCGTGCTGCCACATGTCGCCGGCGAATTTCAAGCGGCACTATCCAGGTAGATGCGGTCCGTGAAGGCCAGGGGCACCCGGGTTCAACTCCCGGCACCTCCACCATTTTCCGTCCCCGCCGGCTCGCCCGCCGCGGCGGCCCCTGCGCGCGAGGCGGTCGACTAAGTCGTCCCCGGCCCCTCGCGCAGAGAGTCCCAAGGTGCGCCTCGCGGAAGGCACAGACCCCCTAAAGCTGCTTCGTGCACTTGCGGGTGGCTCCGTGTACTACGACCCCGGCATAAAGGTCGAGAGGGCCTCAAGTGGATCACCCGCGGTGAAAAGACGAAGTCAGTTCAGAGTGAAATCCAAGGACATAGCAGCCCTCTACGAGTCCGTGAACACCGTCACCGTCTGAAGGCTGTGGCGGACGTATTCTCAAAGCGAAAGAGATCTTCCGTGATGGCCGCGATCCGATCGCGCGGCAATGAAAGCACGGAGATCCGCTTTGCCCGCCTTCTGCGAGCCTTGGGACTGACGGGATGGAGGCGGAATCAGCCGCTTTTCGGACGGCCTGACTTCGTGTTTCGAGCGCACCGAGTCGCGGTCTTCGTTGATGGCTGTTTTTGGCACGGATGTCCTCTCCATGGAACCGTACCCGAGCAGAATGCACGGTTCTGGCGGAACAAACTTCGCGCCAACAAGGAACGCGACCGACTTGTCGACAAGACCCTGCGCCTTGGCGACTGGGTGGTGCTGCGCGTGTGGGAACACGAACTACGCAAGAGCGGAACGGGTAAGCTCGCGCGGCGACTCACGCTCGCGTTGCGCAAGCGCAAACCCGTTCACCGCCTGAGGCGTTAGGGAAATCCACCGGCGTCCGCCTTCAGCCACCCTGCCGCCCGCGAGCGCCCGACCCGCGCGCACCTCGAGGGTAGACCCCGGCGCGCACGCTGCCAAGGCCCGCCCCTACCGCGCCGCCAGCCACCCGCGGGTCACCTCGGCGTCCTGGCGGAACCAGGCAACGCCGCGGGCGCGGTCGGCGAAGGGCACGGCTTCGTGCTTCGGGTACTCCACGTGAATGCAGACCGGGAGGCTGTCCCGGCCGGCCAGCGCGAGCTTCACCATGTCCGGGCCGACGATGCCTTCGGCCAGGGGCGTCTCGATGGTGCGGTCACGCTCCCAGCGGAAGCTCTTCACGTACAGTGATCCGATTCGCGGCGCGATCATCCGGATCGCCGCCGGCCACGCGCGACCGAGTTCAACGCGGAGGTGCCGCAGGTCCAGCGCCACCGCCACCTGCGCCGGCGCAATGTCGTCCAACATCAGATCGAGATCCCACAGGGCACCGCCAACATGATCCGCACCGGCGTGATTCTGGTACAGAGCCTGCATCCCGAGTTCCCGGTTCAGCGCCGCGATGTCGCGCAGCTGCGCCCGGAAATCCGCCAGCTGCACCTTCGGGGAAACCCCCGCCCGGTAACGGAAACCACGGTGCCGGTAGAGCGTGATGCCCAGCGCCCGCGCCGCGCGCAGGGAGCGCTCGATGTGCGGCTCATCCGCCCGCGTGAACGACGACGCGAGCACGAGGATGCGCCGCTTCCGCGCCGCGATCGCCGCCGCGAGCACCGGAAGTTCATCCACGGCCCGCTCGGGCTTGATGTGCCCCTCCGGCCGCAGCGTGAGTTCGAGGTCGAGACCAATCTCATCCCACACCTGCGCAGTCTGCTCGGGCGTGTACTTCTCAAAGAAATGCTTCTCGAAACCGGCGATCGGAAAGGCCGCCAGCGAGGCGCTCCCGGCCCCGGCTGCCGGCCCTTTGGCGTCGGCCGCAGGCACCCCTCCCGTCGCCGCGCGGAGCAGTCCGCCCGTCGCCGCCACCGACGCCAAACCCGCCGAGCGCCGGAGAAAGGTCCGCCGCGTGCCCGCCGCCGAAAACGAAGACCGGAATTCCATGGGGCGACCCAAACGCATCCGTAGTCGGCCGGCAATGCCGCAGTGGCCGCCGTGCCGCCGGCCGCGGAACGCGGGCTGAGCCTCGACCACCGTTTGCCCTTGCCCAGCCGCCCGCGGGCGTTGGACTCACCCGCTTTCGCATGTCGGAAACGTCGTCGTCCGCCTCCCTGCCCTCCCCCGAGTCCGCCGCGGTCCCCTCCGCCCCCGCCAGCCGCGCCCCCAATCCCGAGCACGTGCTGCGGGTCGCCGAGGAACTCGGCATCAAGGTCTTCCAGGTCGCCGCCACCGCGGCGCTGTTCGCCGAGGGCGCCACCGTGCCGTTCATCGCGCGCTACCGCAAGGAGGCCACCGGCGAGCTCGACGAGGTGCAGATCACCGCGATCCGTGACCGCCTCGAGCAGATGGCGCAGATCGACGACCGTCGCGCCGTCATCCTTGCGTCCCTCAAGGAGCGCAACCTGCTCACGCCCGATCTGGAGAAGGCAATCCGCGCCGCGACGACCCTGACCGCCCTCGAGGACATCTACCTGCCGTTCCGCCCGAAGAAGCGCACGCGGGCCACGATCGCCAAGGAGAAGGGTCTTGAGCCGCTCGCCGATCTCATCTTCGCCCAGGAACCGGGCACCGACCTGCCCGCCGCCGCGGCCGCCTACGTTGGTCGCGAGTACACGCCCGACGACGGCAAGAACACCGCCGCCAAGATCGCGAGCGCCGAGGAGGCCCTCGCCGGCGCCCGCGACATCCTCGCCGAGCGGATCAGCGACGACCCGCGCGCCCGCGCCAAGCTGCGCGCCCTCTTCCAGCGCGACGCCGTGCTTTCCTCCAAGGTGCTGCCCGGCAAGGAGTCCTCCCCGGAGGCCGCCAAGTACAAGGACTACTTCGACTGGTCCGAGCCGCTCGCCAAGGCCCCGAGCCATCGCGTGCTGGCCATGCGCTGAGGCGAAAAGGAGTTGTTCCTGATGATGCGGATCACGCTGCCCGACGACACCGCCGCCCTCGCGGAAATCGAACCGCTCTTCGTCCGCCCCGGCTCCGCCGCCGAGCCCGCCACCGCCAGGGGCACCGCGCCCGCATCGTGCACGCTGCAGGTCCGACTCGCCGTCGCCGACGCCACCAAGCGGCTCCTCGGCCCCGCCATGGAAACCGAGAGGCGGCTCGATTCCAAGAAGCGCGCCGACGAGGCCGCCATCCGCGTCTTCGCCGACAATCTCCGCGAGCTGCTACTCGCCGCCCGCTCGGTCAAAAGGCGGTCCTGGCCATCGACCCGGGTTTCCGCACCGGCTGCAAGGTCGCGCTGCTCGATCGCCAGGGCAAGCTGCTGCACCACGATGTGGTGTATCCCGACCGCCATGCCGTCGAGGCGTCGGAGAAGATCAAGGGCTTCATCGACTTCTTCAAGGTCGAGGCCATCGCGGTCGGCAACGGCACCGGCGGGCGCGAGACCGAGGCGTTCGTCCGCGGACTGGGCCTGCCGGCGTCCATCGCGATCGTCATGGTCAACGAGTCCGGCGCGTCCATCTACTCCGCGAGCGAGGTTGCCCGCGAGGAATTTCCCGACTTGGACCTCACCGTCCGGGGCGCGGTCTCGATCGGGCGACGCCTGATGGACCCGCTGGCCGAGCTCGTGAAGCTCGACCCGAAGTCCATCGGCGTCGGCCAGTACCAGCACGATGTTGAACAAAACGCGCTGCGCCGCTCGCTCGACGACACGGTCGTGAGCTCGGTGAACGGCGTGGGGGTGGAACTCAATACCGCGTCCAACCAGTTGCTCAGCTACGTCTCCGGCCTGAACGCGTCGGTCGCGGCTGCGATCGTCACGCGGCGCAACGAGCTCGGGCCGTTCAAGGCGCGCGCCGACCTGCTCGGCGTGCCACGGCTCGGGCCCAAGGCCTTCGAACAGGCCGCCGGCTTCCTGCGGATCCGCGATGCCGCCAATCCGCTCGATGCGAGCGCAGTGCACCCCGAGCGCTATGCCGTCGTCGAACGCATGGCCGCCGACCTCGGTTGCTCGGTCGCCGACCTGATCCGCGACCCGAAGCTGCGCGCGAAGGTGAAGCTCGAGGCGTACGTGACGCCGGACGTGGGCCTGCCGACGCTCACCGACATCATGGCCGAACTCGCGAAGCCGGGTCGCGACCCGCGCCAGAAGTTCGAGGTCTTCGCCTTTGATGCCGGCGTGCACAGGCCCGAGGACCTGCGTCCGGGCATGCGCTTGCCGGGCATCGTGACGAACGTCACCGCCTTCGGCGCCTTCGTGGACATTGGAGTCCACCAAGACGGCTTGGTGCACGTGAGCCAGCTTGCGGATACGTTCGTCAAGGATCCAGCCGCGGTCGTGAAACCGCAGCAGAAGGTCAACGTGACCGTGCTGGAGGTCGACCTCCCGCGGAACCGCATCGCGCTCTCGCTGCGCAGCAACCCGCAGATTGGTCCGCGTTCCGGCCCCGGTCCGTCGTCCGGCGGTCCGCGCGGCGGCGGTCCGGGGAGCGGTCCGCGCGCGGGCGGCCCCGCCGGCGGACCCCGGGGCAGCGGGCCGGGTGGCAGCGCGGGCGCGGGGGGCGGCGCCCCCGGATCGGCGCGGCCCGGCACCTCGCTGAACGGCGACTGGTTCAGCGCGGCGCTGAACAAGCGCAAGTAGGCCCGGGCCGACGCGGCCGCTCAGATCGCGGCCGTCAGCCCCCCATCGACGGCCAGCATCTGGCCGTTGACGTAGTCGCTGGCCGAGGACGCGAGGAAGATGGCGGCGCCGATCAACTCCTCCGGCCGCCCCCAGCGGCCGGCCGGGGTGCGCCCGCAGATCCACTGGTTGAATTCGGGATTGGCTGCGAGGGTCGCGGTCATCTCGGTGAGCAGGTAGCCCGGGGCGATCGCGTTGGCCTGGATGCCGCGCTTGGCCCACTCCACCGCCATCGAGCGGGTGAGCATCTTCAATCCACCCTTGGCGGCGGTGTAGTTCCCGACGGTGGGCCGCGCCAGCTCCGACATGACGGAGCAGATGTTGATGATCTTGCCGCGCCCGCGGGCCAGCATGGTGGGGACCACGGCGCGGGCGACGAGGAAGGCACCGGTCAGGTTGAGGTCGATCACCGCCCGCCAATCCGCCTCCGACATGTCGGCCAAGGGCGCGCGTCGGTGGATGCCGGCATTGTTCGCGAGGATGTCCACCGGGCCCTGCTCGTCCTCGATCCGCGCCACCGCCGCAGCCACAGCGGCGGAATCCGTGACGTCGAACACCGCGGTGGCGATCGAGCAACCCTCGCCGCGCAGCGCCTCCGCCGCCCGCTCCAGCTTGTCGGGATCGCGCCCGTTCAGCACGACCCACGCACCTGCCTCGGCGAGACCCCGCGCGAGCGCGAAGCCGAGGCCCTGCGAGGAGCCGGTCACCAAGGCGACCCGACCAGAGAGATCAAACAGGGCGGAGTTCCGGGGCATGGGAGGAAAAATCGGGGCTCGGCGGACGCCGTCCGCTACGCACATGCCTACGCCGGAGGCTCCGCTGCGTCGACCCATTTCCGGACACCCCTCGCGGCCGGCGACCCCAGGCACCCGCGCTCCCCAGCCGCCCCGCGCTGCGTCCCAAAATCGCGCCTTCTTCGATACGCGTGGACTCGCGTTCCCGGGCCGGATGGATAGAGTTTTAGTGATGAGCAACCCCTCCATTGATCCGGCCCACTTGAACGACAAACTCGTGCTCCGTGGCATTCACGTCACGCTGACCGACGCGCTCCGCTCCAGCGTGCAGCAAAAGGTGGAACGCCTTTTCCGCCACGAGCCGCACATCGTGCGGGTGCGGGTGGACATCGAGCACGACAAGACGAAGGCCATCGGGCACAACTTCATCGCCAAGGGCCACATTGAGATCAGCGGCCCGGACCTGATCGCGTCGGTCTCCTCGGAGGACGCCTACAAGTCGATCGACCTGCTGGTGGACAAACTCAACGAAATGCTCCGCCGCCGGGCGGACACGTTCCATTCCGACAAGCGCCACGGCTCCCGCGCGGGGCGCGATGCCGGCGCGGCGGACGCCTGAGCGGGCGTCTCCTCGCCTCCGTTTCCGGCCGAGGGAGAATTCCCTCGGCAGGCCGTCCCGTTTCTTCCTAGCGTGACGGCCCGTGTTTTCCCGGAAGATCCTTTTTGTCGCGCCCGAGGTTGATCCGTTCGTCAAGGTCGGCGGCCTCGCGGACATGGTCGGCGCCCTGCCCAAGGCGCTTGCCGAACTCGGTCATGACGTGCGGATCGTCTGCCCGCTGTACCGATCGGTCCGCCGCCTGGGCTTCTGGCGCCCGCGGGCGGAGCCCCTTGGCATCGACGTCGGCCCGTCCGCGCTCTGGGCGCGGACGTGGGAGACCAGCCTGCCGGGCGCGGCGGTGCCCTGCTACTTCATCGAGAACGACGCCCTCTACGGCCGGGCCGGAGTCTACGGCGAGGGCAACACCTCCTATCCCGACAACGACCGGCGCTTCATCGCGCTCTCGCGGGCGGCGCTCACGCTGTGCCTGCAGTTGGACTGGATCCCCGACGTGGTGCACGCGCACGACTGGACGACGGGATGGGTCCCGGTGCTCCTGAACACGGTGCTCCGCGACTCGCCGCTGGGTGGCGCCGCATCGGTGTTCACCGTCCACAACCTCGAGCATCAAGGCTACGCGGCCCGCGAGGCGGTGGATTACGCCCGCATTCCGCCGTCGGAGTTCCACCCCCGCAGCCTCGAAGCGCTCGGGGCCGCGAACCCGATGAAGGGCGGACTCTACCACGCAACCAAGATCACCACGGTCAGCCCGACCTACGCCCAGGAAATCCGCCGGCCCGAGAGCGGCTGCGGGTTGGACGACGTCCTGCGCTTCCGGGGCGCGGACCTCATTGGGATCCTGAACGGCATCGATCCCGACGCCTGGAACCCGGCGACCGATGCGACCCTTCCCGCGCGTTACGGGCCCGGCGACCTCGCGGGCAAGGCGGTGTGCAAGGACGCCCTGCAACGCCAGCTTGGCCTCGCCGCGGCGCCCGAGGCGCCGCTCTTCGGCGTCGTCGCCCGGCTCGTGCACCAGAAAGGCCTCGACCTGCTCGCGGAGGCACTGCCGGCGCTGCTGGCCACGCACCCCCTGCAGATCGCGCTGCTCGGCTCGGGGGATCCCGCGCTGGAGGACGCCTTCCGCCGCCTCGCCACCGCGAACCCGGGGCGGGTCGGTGTGCGCATCGGCTTTGACGCCGCCCTGGCCCGCCTGGTCCAAGCGGGAAGCGACGCGTTCATCATGCCCAGCCGCAGCGAGCCGTGCGGCCTGACCCAGCTTTACGCGATGCGTTACGGCACGCCGCCGGTGGTGCGGGCGACGGGCGGGCTGATCGACACCGTGACCCCGTACGACGAAGCCACGGGAGGCGGGTTGGGCTTTCGCTTCCACGAAGCGACGGCGGCGGCCCTCGCCGGAGCGGTTGGCTCGGCCTGCGCGACGTACCGCGACCGCCCCGCGCACTTCGCCGCCTTGCGGGAGCGAGGACTCCGGGGCGACTTCGGCTGGGGGCCTTCCGCCGCGGCCTACGCGCAGGTGTACGACTGGGCGGTGCACGCCCGCCGGGGCGGCGACCTCGCCGCCTCCGCCTGACCCGCTTCTTTTCCTGCAGCAATCCTGCCGGAGCCTCGGTTCCCCGGCGACGGTGGCGCCCTACGCGGCTCCCGACAGGACCCCACGGATCGCGACCGTGAGGATGTCGTCCACGACCGGATCGCAGAAGGCGACGCTGACCTCGTATCCGCCCTTGGGATACTCGGGCCGGGTCGGCAGGTACCACGGCCCCCCGTCGCCGTAGGCTGCGGTCGCGACGAAGCGATCCGGCGACACTCCCTGCGCCAGCAACTGATACTCCACAAACGCCTCGGCCGGCAGGTGCAGCAGCGAAATGTCGTCGAGGTGCAGCGCACTGATGCAGATCGGCAGGCCCGACTCGACGCGGTCGCGCCACGACAGCCGCATGGCGGCGATGGAGCGCTGGACCCGGGTCTGCGACGGATTGGAGAGTTGGGCCCGGAGTTGCTCGGGCGGATAGGCGGGATCCGGAGGCGGCAGGATGTCCCGCGTGCTCCACCGCACCCGCTGGAGCGGCCGGGGACGGAGCGATTCATCCGAACGGACCATCGCTTGGTACATCCGCTCGGTGAGACGGACCTTCGCCTCCGCGGAGCCGTCGTTGTACTTGCCGGCGGCAAGATTGCCGGCCGCGCCAGTGAAGTACAGGCGCAGGCAGCCGGAATCCTCCTGCTGACGCCGGCGACGCGCCAGGCCCACATAGTCGCTGCCCACCCGGCCCTTGCCGTAGTGGCTCATGGGATGGCACGCGTAGTAGTGGCAGGCCGCCACCCGCGTCTCGCCGCTGTAGAAAGCCACGGTTCGGAGTTGCGGATCGATGAGACCCTCGGGCAGGGCGATCAGCTCGGCGTCGCGGCAGGAACTCCCCCGCATCCGTACGACCTTGCCTGAGGCATCGAGCAGGACCCGGCGGTTGCCGGCGACCTGCTCCACCGGCGCCGACCCACGGGCCACGTGGGTCAGGGGGCGTGCGCCCGCGAGGGAGGCGGCGGCGGCGGCGGCGAGCCGGTCGCGCATTTCGGTCACGAACGCACGGTCCGCGACCGCGAAACCGTAGGGCCGGAGCAACTCATCGGCCCGGAAACAGACGAAGGGCGCATCATGTTGGTGGACGCACTGGAGGGCGACCCGATCCGGCGTGGTGCCGACGGCGCGCGCGATCGCCTCGCGCCACGCCAGATGCTCGGCGTTGAGCACACCGGTCCAATCGATCGCGCAGACCACCTGCGGCGCGCCGGCGCCGAGGATGACGAAGCCCATTGCCTCGAGTGGATCGAGGATTTCCGCCGCCGGAGCGATCCAGCCGCCGCAGAGCGGGTGGCCGAGCGGCGGCGTGAGATCGGCGCGGAACGTCGCGATCCGCAGGGCCGGGGCGTCTGCGCCAGCGCCACCGGCCGCTGCCAGCGCGGAGCGCGGAAGGAGCGCGGCGGCTCCGCCGAGGAGGGAGGACTGGAGGAACCGGCGACGGGGGATCGGGGTCATCGGAATGACTGAACGAACGCCGTTCCGGAGCGGACCTCAACGCCGAAAACGCCCGGTGGTTCGGCTTGCGCGAGGCGGGCGGGGGGTTCTGGCTCAGGCTGTGATGCACCCCACCCCGAAGCACCCCCGACGCTGGATCACGCTCGTGCTGGCCACTCTGGCGACGCTGCTCCCGGCGACGGCGGCCGCGGAGTCACGCCCCCGCAATGTGCTCTTCCTGATCGCCGACGACCTGAACACCATGCTCGGCTGCTATGGCGATGCACAGGCGCGGACGCCCCACATCGATCGACTCGCCGCGCGCGGGGTGCGGTTCGAGCGCGCCTACTGCACCTTTCCGCTCTGCGGACCCAGCCGGAACTCAATGCTCACCGGCCTTTACCCGAACAGCACCGGCATCCTCGCCAACGCGGAAATCTTCCGCCAATCGGTGCCCCAGCAGATCAGCCTCCCGCAGGCGTTCCGTCGCGCCGGCGCCTGGGCGATCCGCATCGGGAAGCTCTACCACTACGGCGTGCCCAACTCCATCGGCACCGCCGGCCACGATGACCCGGCGTCTTGGGAGGTCGGAATCAACCCCGCCGGCGTCGACCGGTTGGAGGAACATCCGGAAATCTTCTCGCTGCGTCCGGGCAACTTCGGCGGAACGGTGAGCTGGTACGCTTCCCCTCGCGACGAGACGAAGCACACCGACTACCTCCTCGCCTCCGAGGCGGAGTGGGTCCTCGAACGCTGCGCCCGCCAGCCGGATCGCCCCTTCTTCCTCGCGGTGGGCTTCTACCGCCCCCACACGCCCTACGTCTCGCCCCAGCGCTACTTCGACCTGCACCCCCGCGAGGCCCAGCGGGTGGTCCGCGGCGTGGCGGAGGATCAGGCCGACCTTCCCGCCGCGGCCCTCGGGAGCGCGAATCCCGAGGAGGCGAAGATGACCAACGACCAGCGCCGCGCGGCCATCCAAGCCTACTCCGCGAGCATCAGCTTCATGGACGCCCAGCTCGGACGCGTCATGGCCGCCCTCGATCGCCTCGGCCTCGCTGACTCGACCACCGTGGTCTTCACCAGCGATCACGGCTACCACACCGGCGAGCACGGCCTCTGGCGAAAACGGAGCCTCTTCGAGGAGAGCGCCCGGGTGCCGCTGCTCATCATCGCCCCGGGCACCACGCATCCCGCCACCGTCGCCGCGACGCCCGTGAGCCAGGTCGATCTCTACCCCACCCTCACCGCGCTGGCGGGCGTACCCGCACCGTCCAACCTGCAGGGTCAGGACCTCACTCCGATCCTCCGCGATCCGACCCAGGAAGGCCGCGGCTGGGCGCTCTGTCAGGTGACGCGCAAATCCGGCGAGGAGATGTATTCCGGCTACAGCCTTCGCACCGCCCGCTGGCGCTACACCGAATGGGACGAGGGGCGGCAGGGCCGCGAATTGTACGACCATTCCGTCGACCCACGCGAACTGACGAATCTCGCCGGGCACAGCGACGCCTCCGCCGTCATGGCTGAACTTTCACCGCGCCTGCGCCGCGCGGTTCAAGCGTCCTTCCCGGCCTCCGGCAACCGCCCCGTCGTGAAGCAGGGCAACTGGATGCCGATGCTGGTCGATCCGTAAGGCGAAGTGCAGAGCAGGTCGGCAGGTCGGACCTGAGGCCTCACCCGCGCAACGCAAGGGCGGGCACCGACCTCCGCGGCGACGCCGGTCGCTGCGGAGGGAATTCCCAGCGACTCTGCGCTCAGCGCAGTTCCTCGATGAAGGTCAGGAGGTCGGCCATCGCCTGCACGGTCAGACCCGACTCCAGGCCCTCCGGCATGAGACTGCGGCCATCCGAGGAACTGCCCGCGATCGCGCTGCGGGCGAGCGTCACATCGATGCCGCCCATCAGCCGGAGCGTGAGGCCCGACGCGTCGTCGCGGGAGATGAGGGCCTGGAAGCTGGCGCCTTCCTTGGTGTTGACCGTGTAGGCGACGTAGGCCGGAGCGACCTCGCGGTGCGGATCGACGATCGCGGTGAGCAGGCCGTCGCGGCCGCGGCTCTTCACGGTCAGCAGATTGGGTCCGACCTCGATGCCGCTCTCCCCCGCCCGATGGCAGACGAGGCAACGCTGCTCAAACACCTCGCGCCCGCGCGCCGCCACGCCACGGAGGTCGATCGCAGGCTGAAACTCCGCCAGAACCTCAGTGCGGGACTTCGGGCGTACGGCCGCGAGGGCGCGGCGCGCGAGCGTTGCGACATCGGGCGACCGGTGTGAGCAGAGGGCCTCGATGTCCGAAGCGGAAAAATCCGTCGCCGGCACCACGCCCCGCTCGACCGCATGCAGCAACTCCACACTGAGCGCGGGGCGGGCCAGCAAGACCTTGAGGGCGGCGGCCTGCGCGGCGGGCTTCAGGCGCGGCCACGCGTCGATGAGCAAGCGTCCGGCCTCGTCACGCGCCCCTTGGCCGATCGCCTCGACGGCGCGCGTCTGGACCGCCACCGGCATCGATTTGTCCAAGCAGAGCACGATGGAGCGCCCTGCCCGCTCCCACCGGACCAGCGACAGCAGCGCCACGGAATCAAGACGGTCCGCCTCGGCCGAATCGGAACGCCAGAGCGCCGCCTCCGCCCGGGCAAACAACGGGGCGAGGGCCGCATCGCGCTCCAGCGCCTCCTCCGGGGCCCCGGCGCGGCGGCGACCGTCACCAAACGCCTTGATCCACGCCACCGGCGGCCGCTCCGCGGTCAGCGTCTCACGCAGCAGCGCCAGCGTGCGGGGCGAGGAATCAGCGGCCAGCGTCTCGATGAACGACGCCACCCACGCCGCCGGGAACGAGGCCAGTTCGGGACGCAACGCGAGGAAGAGGTCGCGATCGGCGCTGCGCAGGACCGCGGCACCGATCCACGCATCCGCCGGATCCCGGCGCGCGAGCGCCGCCCGCAACGCCGTTCCCGACGCCGGGGCCAGCAGCGGAGCCGCCAGGGCGGCGTGAAAGCGAACGCGGATCGCGTCGTCAGCCGCCCGCCCCGCCAGCGCCGCCGCCACGTCGGCCGGCAGCGGCGTGCCCGCCGCCGGGGGATGGCGCAGCAGGGAGCCGATCGCCCGCTCCCGCACCCCGGCATCCGGATCGGCGATCAGCCGCGCGAGCGTGGACGCGGGCACCGCCTGCAAACCTTCCAGCACCGCGAGGGCGTGAACCCGCGCCAGCGGCTCAGCCGCCTCGCGGGCCAGCGCGACCAGCAGCGGGATCGCCGCCGGATCCTGCCCCTCGTACAGCAGGCGGCTCGCCGTGTCCCGATGCCAGCCATTCGGGTGCGCGAGAAGGCGGACCAACCCCGCCGTATCCGCGGGGTCAATCGCAACGCGCGAGCGGCGACTCCATCCCGAGTCGGCCGGCACGATCCGATAGATCCTTCCGCGATCCCGCCCGGAAGTGAGATCGAGGTGCTGCTTGATCGTCTCGGGGATGCTCCACGGGTGCTCAATGACCTCGCGGTACATGTCGCAGAGGTAAAGCGAGCCGTCCGGGGCGTTGGCGAAGTTCACCACGCGGACCCAAGGATCGGTGCTCGCGGCGAATTCGACGTTCGCCTCATCGGCGGCGCGGCGCCCGAGGAAGCTGGCGCCGTTCGGCTGGATCAGCTTGCGGTGGACCAACTGCCCGCCGGCGTCGCCGGTGAAGGTGGAGGACGGGAATCCCGGACCAAAGGCATCGCCGCGGTAGAACGTCGTTCCGGTCGCACCCGTGAAATACCCCGAGACACGCCCGCCGCCCTCGACCATTCCGGCGACGACGCCGCCGATCCGCCAACGCGTGCGCACGATCCGCCACGGTTCGTCCGGACTGATGCGGAACACCTCAGCGGCGCCGCCGTCCACGGCGATGCTCGCCCGCGGGGCCGGCAGGGCCGGGCCGGGACCGGCGGGCACGAGGCGATCATCGTACACGTAGAGCTGGAGATGGTCACTGTTGCTGCACGCGAACCGGCGGCCGTACGGATCGAAGCTCATGCCATACTGTCCCCCGCCCGCCTCGGCACCGAACTCATGGGTCCGCGGGTCAAACCAGAAGTCCCGGCCCGCCAACTCCAGCGGCGGCAGGTCCGGGCGCAGCGGCGACGTGACGGTGCCCCGGTGGCCACCGCCCGTCTGCAGGTGAATGCGGTTGTCGAGACCCCAGAGCGGGCAGTTCGCCTGCGCCTGAACGTTCAGCCGTTTCTGGCCGCTCGAAAAACCGGTGAACGCGACCTCGCGCCGCTCCGCCCGGCCGTCGCCATCGTCGTCCTTCAGGAAGACGATGTCGGGTGTCGCGATCACGTAGACGCCGCCGCGCGCGCAGATCAGCCCGGTCGGCCAAGCAAGATCTTCCGCGAACACCGTGCGGGTCTCGTACACCCCGTCACCATCCCGGTCTTCCAGGCAGGAAATGCGCCCAAGATGCGGCACCACGTCACGCTGCTCCGGGTAGTCGACCATCTCGCAGACGAACATGCGGCCGCGCTCGTCGAACGAGAGCGCGATGGGCGACGTCACCTGCGGCTCGTGCGCGGCCAGTTCGAGGGCGAAGCCGGGCCGGACCCGCCACGTGGCGAGCGCGCGGGCCGGCTCGACCGGGGGAGTCCGGGGCAGGTCCTTCGCGGGGTCGACCTCCGGAGCCTTCGGGGCGGGCGACGGCATTGCCGCGGCGGGTGTGGCCCCGGTCGGCGCCGCCGCGAATCCGCCGGGCGACGCGACGACGAGGGCAAACAGATATCCAAGGGTGAAGACGAGATTCCGGCGGGGGGGCATGGGAAGCGGCACCGCTGCGGAGCCAAGCGGCCCCGCGACGGAAAGGGAAGCCCGGACGCAGGCGGAAACCCACCCTGAAAATTCAGCCGCGCCGGTCGCCGACCGTACGCTACCAACCGACCGAGGAACGCGTTCCCTGCTTGGTGATTTGCTTCTCCTCCTCCCAGACGGCGAGGCCGTCCTTCACCGTCGTGAGCGACAGCTGGAAGGTGTAAGTGACCTGCTTCACCTTGCCCGCCTGGGCGCGGTCCTCCAGCAGCTTGCCGGAGAGCGTGTAATACGGGAGCCGCGTGACCTGCTTCTGGCCGGCGAGCATCGCGGCCATTTCCGCGGATTCCTTCGCCAGTGGATCCTCGGCCTTGCCGCCCAAGCCGAGCGTCGTGGTGGTGATGACCTTGCCGGACTGGTTCAACGCGACGCGGATCTTCTTGGTCAGCGAATCCGTGTCCACCTGCTGCTGCGTGTTGTTCACGATCCGGGAAATCGCCAGCACCGCGGGCTGCTCCGGCACGCGTTCCAGCACGCCGGAGGCGAGCATCGAGGCAACCATCGCGTCGGCGGCGCGGTTCCAATCCTGGATGTTGATTTGATCGAGGGTGACGACCGTGCTGGCGCCACCTGATTCGATGTACTTCGCGTCGCGCGGCGTCTGGCAGCCGGAGAGCGCAAGCAGGACGCCGGCGGCGACGGCGGCGGAAAGGGCACGGGGGAGCGGAAGCGGCGAGTTCATGGGTAAAGTCGGGAGCGGGCGGCGCGGGCGGGAAAGGGCGACACGGGGCGGCGGTTCACTTACCCTCGACGATCTTCAGGGTGAAGTCGACGGCGCGCGGCGTCGTGGCTACGGTGGAGACGCTCCGGGTCTCGCGGCCGGCGAGCACCAGCGGCAGCCACAGTTCGGAGACTCCGCCGACCGCCATGCCGTCTCGATCGACCCACTCGAAGCGGTAGCGGATCTCGCGGTTGTTGTCGCGGAGATTCTCCAGCGTCACCTGCACCTTCCGGAGATTTCCGGAGACGAGGGTCTCATTGACGCTGACCACGCCGATCAATTCGCCGAGCGTGCGGTCGGTGACGATGCGCTTGTCGCTGACCGGCGTCGGCCGGGCCAGCGGCTCGGCGCGAGACACCGTGTTGACGTTCGTCTGGCAACCGGTGAGGGGCAGGAGGAGGGCCGCCAGAGCGGCGAGCGGGGCGAGGGATTTCATGCGGGAAAAGGGACGGAGGGGGCTCAGGGAGCAGGCACAAGGACCCATTGATTGACCAGCAAGGGCGATCCGGGATCCATCAACTTGACGGTCACGACGTTGATCCGGCCGGGATCGAGTTCGACCGTCCGGCGGGTCCCCCCAACGGAGAGCACCAGCCGCCGATCCGCCGGCGTCGCCAGGCGCACCGTGTGGAACTCCTGCGGCAGCGAGCGCCACGTCCGCGTGTCGGCGATGGTCGTCGAGTCTTGGATCAGGGCGGTGAAAATCTCGAGGAAGGCCTGACCGCCTTCGCCAAGTTTCTCCCTGGCCCGGCGCTGCACGGCGGCGTCGAGGGCGGCCTTCAAGGCCGTCCCCACCAATGTCTGCGTGACCACGGCCGGCCACTCGTCGCGAAAGTCGCTGGCGATGACCGAGTCCATGCTGCAGACGAGGGCGGAGGTGTGCGTGACCCCGTCGGCCGAGACCTCGAGCGGGGCGGGCCGGCCCTCGCTGAAGCGCAACCGGGGGAAGGCGGCGCCGACGTAGGACACTTTGTCCGTCACGAGGTAGAGAGGCAGGGTCAGGCGGATCTCCTCGCGGAACGGCGCACTGCCGGCCTCGTAGATGACATAGGTCAGGCCGGTGGGCAGGGTCCCCTCCGCCGCAGCCCGGGCCGCAGCGGCGTCCGCGGCAGCGTAGGGGTTGTCGGGCGCGAGCGCCGCCACGCGTTCAAAGGAGACCCGGGCCCGCTCCAAGTCGGAGCGATCCTCGGCCTGCGTCAGGAAGAACAGCCCGTCGAGGAAGACCACGAAGGGATTGACATAATCACCGTAGGGCCGGATGCGGGCGGTGGCGGCGGCGGCGACGGAGGCCAGTCTCCGCCGCGCCTCCGCGTCGCCCGTCGTGCGGGCGATGTCGTAGTCCGCGCGGTTGCCCTCGCGATCGGTCACCCGCCCCGAGCGCAGCTCGGCCGCCGCGGCGTCGGCATCGGCGAGGCGCGCCGCGTTCCGGGCCAGCGCATCGCGCTGCCGCTGCAGGGCGCGGTTCAGCTCCACGCGCGCGGCATCACGCTCACCGAGTTGCAGGTAGTTGAGCGCCTGATACGCGTGCAGGAGGATCCGGTCGTAGTCGCGTCCCTCATACGGCTGGTTCGCCAGATTGGTCAGGAGCGCGAGGGACGACGCACCCAGCGGGATTTCCGGTCCGCGGTCGAAGGCGTTGATGTGCGCCTCCGCCCGGTCGAAGGCCACGACGCTGGCCCGCAGGTGCGCCGCGCCGGGGCGGAAGGGCGCCGGCGATCCGGACTCCGGGCTTGCCGGGGAGGGACCCACGCCCACGCTCCGGCCGGTCGGCGCCGCCGGAGGCGTCGGCAGTCCCGCCAGCGCGGCCTGCCGCAGGATCGCCCCCTGTTCCAAGCGATAGAGGACCGCATCCTTGCCGCCATCATGGCGCCGCGCGTCCGCATCCGCCCGGCGCACCGCGGAGTCGAGGGAGCCCCGACGCAGGTCGGAGTCGCGGGGCGCGGTCTCCGTCGTATACGTCTGGCATCCCGCCAGCGCGATCAGCAGCGCGACGGCCCCGAGCGCACGGCAAGGGGCACCGCGCCCCGCGCGAGGCGGGCGGAGGTGCGGGACGGCGGAGGACGGATCGCCGCCGCTCACTGCGCCACCGGACGGACCAGCGCGCCGCGATCAATGCCGAGATCCTCTTCGACGCGCGCCTGCGAGGTCTTGGCCGTCACCCGCGTCACCCGGATCTTCCCGACCAGCACTTCCTCCCGGCCGAGGCTCGCCCCCGTGTCCGGATCCTTCATCTCCGTCCCCAGGGCAAAGACCTCCCAGAGTTGTCCCGGCGCGATGCCGGTACCGTCGCCGCGATTGAGCGTCACCACCTCGTTCGTCCTCGCCACGATCCGCGCCGGGTAAACGACGTCGGAAACATAACGCGCCGTCTTCTCCGCGAGTTCCTGCACCAGTTCGCGCAGCAGTGCGTCGCGCGTGTCCCCCGTGATCTGCCCCCGCTGCTCCTCCGGGGCGGTCCGGCTCACGCTGAGGTTGGCCACCTCGAGCACGGCCCCGGTCTTGACCTCGTACACCGAGGAAATCGCCGCGAGACGCAGCGTGCGCGAGGTCACCGTGGTGCCCAGGGTCGCGAAGGTCTTGGTCTCCATCGCGTCCTGAAAATCGTCGACCGTGACGACAAGCAGGTAGTCGGCTTCGCCGAACGCGAAGGCCTTGCCCGTCGCCGCCGCTTCCTCCACCAGGGCGGCGCCGTCGGCCCGGCCGACGAGCTGGAAGCGCCGGCCGGTTTGGAACGCCGCGAGCAACTGCGCGCCCAGATTCTCGGTCATGCGGTCCAGCGCCACCTTGCGCCCGCTGGCGGCGGCCGCCGACGACGTCGCCGCGTTCACCTTGACCGTACCGATGGCGAGTTTCCGGAGCGCCGCGTCTTCAGCGGCGAACGACGTGACGCCGCACGCGGCGAGGGAGAGGGCGAGGAGGGACGGGAAAAGCGAAGGTTTCATGGCGAAAAACTCGGCAGGGAAAGAGGACCCAGGCGGACGCGCGGCAGAACGACCCCGGCTCAGAGCCGCACGCCCGGGATGACAAGGCGGACGTTCTCCTTCGTCTCCATGCGGGAGAAACTCTCCGAGAGCATCCTGCCGTAGCCCTCCAGCACCTTGACCTCGGCGTCGGTGAGTCGCGCACCGTCCTTGAGTGCGTTGATGAACGCCGTGGCGTCCTTCCAGCGCGCGTATCCAGAATCGGACAACGTCAGCGCGATTGAGAGGGTTTGCCCCTCGACGGCATTGATCGTGCGTTCCCACGGGGCGAAACCCTCCCGGGTGATGCGGAGCCGGCTGAAGCCCGGCCGCACGGCGAGCGGGCCGGGGGCGCTGCCAACGGCGACCCCGTCGATTTCGACCGTCGCGTTCAAGGGCGTGAGACGGTACTTCGACTCGCTGATCGCCACCGTGTTCTCCGGTCCGAGACGCACCTCGGGAATCAGGAGATCCGCCGCCTCCAGACGCAGCGTCAGCATCACTTTCTCCGCGACGGCGGACCGCGCGGACACGCGCCCCGCGGCCACCCGTACCCGCAGGCTGTCGACGATCCGCCCCGCCGCCTCGTCGAGCAAGTCGTCCTCCACACCCTCCCGCCGTGTCTCCGCATTCGCGGTCTGCCGCACCACGGTCGCGACCCGCACGGTGTCGCCGGTCAGGCTGCCCCCGTCGGAAGCATCCACCAGCCGGTAGCTCACGCGCAGGGCCCGTTCCCGGGAGCGGGTCTCGACCCCGTAGGCCTTGGCGACCACGTCCGTGGCGGTGATCGAGGCCAGCGATGCGTGAATGAGGTAGTTCACGCCCAAGCTCTGGGCCAGGCGCAACGCGGAACTCTGCTCGGTCAACTGCGCCTCCAGCCCATCGGCTGGGCGCGGCAGCGCGGCCACGGCGGGATCGAAGGCGCGCAGGGAGTCAACCACGACCTCCCGCGTCAGCACCGCAAACCCCAGCTCCGAGAGCTGCGCCGCCAAGTGGTCCTCGAGCACCCGCACCTTGCCATCCCACTCCGCGCCGGCGCGGTTGCTGACCAGAACGACGCTCTTGTAGGTCACTGCCTTCGTCGCGGAGGCGGGCGCGACGGCGCCAGCGACAGGAGCCGTCGCCGGCTGCGCCCCGATCGAAGCGGCCAGCAGCGGGACGGAAGCGAAGACGCAGGAAACGAACCGGGCGCGGAACATGGAGGAAGAGGAGAAGGGCGGAAGACAGGCACGGCAACGCTTGCCGCTGATTCGGACCCAGCAGCGTCGGCAAGGTTCCTCGCCGCATCTCCACCGAGTCAGCCGACCTCCTTTCGCAAACGACCAGCGGCACCGCGCCCCTCTGGGGTGCTGCAACACTGCAGGCCTGACTTTCCTTTCCTGTCGGAGTGGCTAACGGTAACAGTCTGATGTTTGCCAACCTGCTCCAACTCCTCACCGGCCAGGCGCCCTCGCGGACGGAGTACGACCAAGCGTTCGTGCGGGACGTGACGGTGCGGGTTCGCGAGCCGCGCAACCGGCGGCTGGAGATCGGACTGGTGGTGGGTTGGGTCCTGATCGCCGCGAAGAGTGCGCTGATGGTGTGGGCGGTGGACCGTTACCGCGTGCCCCTGAATGCGTGGTGGATCAATGGACCGACGGTGATGCTGGCGCTTCTCTGCACGTACGTTTACCTGCGGCGCCGCTGAGCGTGCGGCGCGCATGGTCCCTTCCCAGCTCCTTTTCCCATGCAGCATCCCCCGATTCCCGACCGCTTCCGCGGCAAGGTTGCACTCGTCACCGGCGGCGGAGCCGGCATCGGCCGAGCCATTGTTGAGGAATTGCTGAAGGAAGGGGCCGCCGTGGCCTTCACCGACCTGAACCCAGCGGCCGGACGCACGATGGAGGAACTCCAGACGCCGGACCGCCGCGTGCTTTTTCTCGCGGGGGACATGGCGGATGAGACGTTCTGCCGGGAGGCGGCGGAACGGACGGCGTCCACCTTTGGCCGGATCGACTACCTCGTGAACAACGCCTTCGCCTTCACCGCGAAGGCGCTGGATGCGCAGCTTCTCGGCCGGCCCCCTCGCGTACGCCCGGATGGTGCAGCACGTCGTGCCGCACCAGCGCAAGGTGGGCGGCGGCGCGATCGTGAACATTTCGAGCATTTCCGCGCACATCGCGCAGGCGCACCGCTGGACGTACAATGCGGCCAAGGGCGCGTGCGCCCAACTCACGCGCTGCCAGGCGCTCGACCTCGCGCCGGATCACATCCGGGTCAACAGCGTCGACCCAGGTTGGATCTGGACGAACGAGACCGACAAGGCGGCGAATCTCGACGGTGGCGGCCGCGCGAAGTGGGATCCCATCTGGGGCCGCTACCACATGCTCCGCCGCATGGGACACGCCATCGAGGTCGCCCGCCCCACGCTCTTCCTCCTGAGCGCCGATGCCTCGTTCATCACCGGCACGACCCTCATGGTTGACGGCGGCTATCTCTCGATGGGCCCGGAGGGACTCGGGGACACGGCGGTGATCGCCGGCTCCGACTAGTCGGGCACCGCGCGTCGCACCTCCACCCCCTCGCCACCGCCTCATGTCCGCGCCTTCCCGCTGGCCCCGGCTCCTCCGCTTCACCGGGATTGGCGCCAGCCTCGTCGCCCTCCTGCTCCTCGCCGCGCTGGCGTGGGGCTGGAAACGCCTCGAGCGCAGCCTGCCGCAGTTGGACGGCCCGCGCAGCCTGCCGGGGCTCACGGCGCCGGTCACCGTGGAACGCGACGCGCTCGGCGTGCCGACCTTCACGGCGCGCACCCGGGAGGACCTCGCCCGGGCCACGGGCTTCGTCCATGCCCAGGATCGCTTCTTCCAGATGGATCTCCTGCGGCGCCGCTCGGCCGGGGAACTCGCGGAACTCTTCGGCGCCGCCGCGCTCCCGCTCGATCGGCAGGCCCGCATCCACGCGTTTCGCGACCTCGCCGGGCGAACCCTCGCCACCCTGCCCGAACGGGAGCGCACGCTCCTCACCGCCTACGCCGAGGGCGTGAACCACGCACTGCAGTCGGCCCCGCGGCCGTGGGAGTACGACGTTCTTCGCCTTGATCCCGTCGCCTGGCATCCGGAGGACACGATCCTGTGCATTCACGCCATGGCCCTCGACCTGCAGGACCACAGCGGGAAGTTTGAGCGCACCCTCATCACCCTCCGGGAAACGCTCGGGGCCGGTGCGCTGGCCTTCTTCGCCCCGCGGATCGGCCCGGAAGACTCGGCGCTGGATGGCACGACGGCCCCGCTCGCGCCGGTACCGTCGGAACGTTCCCTGAATCTCCGATCCGGCGATCCCGCCTCACCCCTCCCCACCCGACCCGCCGCCCGGCAACCGCCCCCCGACGCACGCCGGAGCTTCGGCTTCGTCACCGATGGCCACCGCGAGCGCCGACCCCGGTCGAACAGCTTCGGCGTGGAAGGCGCGTTGGCCGGAGGCCCGGCGCTGCTCGAGAACGACATGCACCTTGGACTCTCGGTCCCCACGGTGTGGTACCGCGCGCGTTTCCGGTGGACCGACCCGGACGGGGTCGGGCACGACGTCACCGGCGCCACCCTCCCGGGAGCCCCGGCGATGGTCGTGGGCAGCAACGGACACGTCGCCTGGGGTTTCACCAACAGCTACACCGACAGCGGCGACCTGGTGCGCGTGCAGCCCGACGCCCGCCTGCCTGAAGCCATGTACCTGGTGGAAGGCAGGCCAGTGGACTTCGAACGCCGCCAGCAGACCATCCACGTAAAGGGCGGCGACGACGAAAGCCTTGAGACCCGCTGGACGCGATGGGGCCCGATCATCGGCGAGTCTCCCACGCGCCATCCCCTCGCCTACCGCTGGACCTTCCACGATCCGAAAGCGGTCAACCTCCGCCTGCTTTCGTTTGAGACCGCCCGGTCCGTCGACGAACTGATCGCGCTCGCGCACGAGACTGGCATTCCCCCGCAGAACCTGCTCGCCGCCGACCGGAACGGTCGCCTCGCCTGGACGATTGCGGGCCGCCTCCCCGAACGCTTCGGACACGACGGCCGCCTCCCCGTGCCGTGGGCCTATGGCGACCGCGGCTGGAGCGGATTCCTCCCGCCAGACCAGATCCCCGTCATCATCGCGCCGCCTGGAGGCGTTCTCTGGACCGCGAACCAACGTCTCGTCGGTGCGGACGCCCTCGACCGTCTGGGGGAGCAAGGCTATGATGAAGCGACACGCGGCGGACGGATCCGCGACCGCCTCCGCGAACTCCAGGCGAACCACGCGGCCAGCGGCCAGGCCGTGGCGCCCGCCGACCTCCTCGCCATCGCGCTCGACGACCGCAACACCCGCCTCGACCGGTGGCAGCGATGGCTCGTGGCCAGCCTCGACGACGAGGCGGTGGCAAAGCACCCCCGGCGCGCCGAACTCCGCCGCGCGGTTCAGGAGTGGGACGGCCGCGCCCGCGTCGAAAGCGTCAGCTACCGCCTCGTCCGCGCCTGGCGCTCGGCCGTCGCGAACCGGGCGCTCACCCCGATCTTCGCGCCCTGCGTGGACGTCTGGCCGCGGTTCGATTTCCGAACCCTCCCCTACGAACTCCCCCTCCAGGCCCTGCTTGAGCAGCAACCCCTGCACCTCCTCGCGCCGGAGTACGCCTCCTGGCGCGCCCTCGAACTCGCGGCGGCGGACGACGTCGTGGCGGAACTCGACCGCCGGGACCTCCCGATCGCGAAGGCGACGTGGGGTGAGCGCAACCGGCTCCGGATGCAGCACCCCTTCACGTCCCTGCTGCCCGGATGGCTGGCGGACGCCCTCCGCATGCCGGCTCAGGGACTGCCGGGAGATTCCGACCTGCCGCGCGTGCAGACCCCGACCGATGGCGCCAGTGAACGCATGGTGGTGGCACCGGGTCGCGAGGCCGAAGCCATCTTCCATCAACCCGGCGGCCAGAGCGGCCATCCCCTCTCACCGTACTTCCGGACCGGTCACGACGCATGGGTCCGCGGCGAAGCGACCCCCTTCCTGCCCGGAGCGACGCGGCACACCCTCACGCTGCAGCCGTAGGTCCGACCGGCGCCGAGGCGCGTGCGGCGATCCCGTTCCCAACCTCGCGTGCGGCGCGACGCCGCTCTCGCGACGCGCGACGATCCCGGAAGGGGCGCAAGCGACCACCGACGCCGACGCGGCCCGGCGGCGGTGCGGCCCGGCGTTGGCAGGGCCCCTGCTTTAGCGCAGGGGCGCGAGGACCGCGGCCGGCCACCCGCGCGAGCGGGGCCTTGCCCCGGGCCGCGTCCTCCCGCAGCATCCTCTCCCGATCGCCTCACCCAACGGCATGAAGAAGAAGCCCCGGCGCCTTTCCGTCTATTTCGCGAGCGAGTTGTTCAGCATCAAACACCTCGTCGGCAACGCGTACCTCGCCGAGGCGATCTACGAAAAATCCCACGGCCGCTTCCTTTGCCGACTGCCGCAGGACTTTGAACTCCGGGGCCTGCATCCACAGACCATCCGTGACCAGGACATCCGGGCGCTCTTTGAGTGCGACCTCGCGCTGTTCAACTTCGACGGCACCGAGCTCGACGCCGGGACGGTGGTGGAGTTCATGCTCGCGAAGTTCGCGGACATTCCCTCGGTCGTGCTGCGCAGCGACCTGCGCGGCGCGGGTGATCAAGGCCGCGGCGATCCGTGGAACCTGATGGCGAGCTTTTATCCCCGGACCCTGACGCTGCACATGGAGAGCCTGATCGACTACCGGCTTGTGCAGAAGCAGCGCCGGCGGCTGCGCCCGCGCGACGAAGTGCTCCACCTCGCCGGCCAGCACGCCTCCGCGACCGCCTCGATCGTCTGCGACCGCATCGCGCTTTCGGTCGTGCGCGCGCTGGAGAAAGTGGCGGCGCTGGAGCCCGTGCTGCCCCGGCACCTGCAGGAGGAAGTCTACCACTGGCTCGCGCGCATGCCCGGCCTGCGCGGCAAGGAGAAGATCCTGCGCAAGGAGCTCGAACGCATCCTGGAGCGCAAGGTCGAGCGAGGCCTCCTCTGATCCCGGTTTTCCTGTTCCCGGTCGAAGCCTCCCGCCCATGCTCCACCCCCTGCGTCATCCGCTTGCCTCGCATCTCGTCGCCAGCCTGCGCGACCGCGACACGCCGCCGGCGGAGTTCCGCGCCCTCGCGCACCGCCTCGGATTGCTGCTGGCGATGGAGTGCACGCGCGACCTGGCGACGCGGGAAACGACCGTGACCACCCCGCTGGAGCCGACCGCGGGACAGCGCCTCGCGCGGCCCCTCGTCGTTGTGCCCATCCTGCGCGCGGGCCTTGGCTTGGTGCAGCCCTTCATCGACCTCTTCCCCGACGTCAGCGTCGGCTACGTCGGATTGGAGCGGGATCATGCGACGGCGGTGGCGCACAGCTACTACTGCAGACTTCCCCCGCTGGCGGGCCGGACGGTGGTGCTCGTGGACCCGATGCTCGCGACGGGAGGCAGCGCGGCGCAGGCCCTGACGCTCCTGAAGTCGCACGGCGCGACGGCGCTGCGCATGGCCTGTGTCGTCAGTGCGCCCGAAGGCGTGGCCACCCTGCACGCCGCGCATCCCGACGTCCCGGTCTACACCGCCGCGCACGACCGCGGCCTGAACGAACGAAAGTACATCCTCCCCGGCCTCGGCGACTTCGGCGACCGCCTCTACGGCACCTAGGCCGGCAACGGCCTGGGCCCCGATCGCCGCCGCAGCGCCACCTGCCTCGGGCTCGCCGAGTGGGCTGCTACGCCTAGCCGGCCTCCGCCCGCCTCGGCGGCAATCTCCCCCCGGCAAGAAACGCCCGCTCCTCGTCAATCGATGCGGAGCCGGTCCGCCGCCGGCGTGGCATGCTGGGGCCATGATCTCCCCACAAGATCTGGACCCGCTCTCGGGAGCGGCTGCCGCACGCGCCACGGTCGCACCGTTGGATCTCGACCTCATCCGCCGCTACTCGGGACCCGCACCCCGGTACACGTCCTACCCACCGGCGACGCAGTTTCACGCGGATGTCGGCGCGCTCGACCTCAACGCCCGGCTCGCCGAGGACAACACCGTCGAGGCCGGTCCGGTGTCGCTGTATGTGCACCTGCCTTTCTGCGAGTCGCTCTGCTGGTACTGCGGCTGCAACACCGTCATCACCCGCCGCCACGGCGCGGCCGATGGCTACCTCGATCTCCTCGCCCGCGAGCTCGATCTCACCGCTGCGCGCATGCGGCCCGGTCGCCCGGTCGTGCAACTGCACCTCGGCGGAGGCACCCCGACCTTCCTCACGCCGGAGCAACTACGACGCCTGACCCATCTGCTGCGCGGGCGCTTCGTGTTCGCGGACGACGCCGAGATCAGCGTCGAGGTCGATCCACGCCGGCTCAGCGCGGAACACGTCGCCGCGCTGCAGGAGATGGGCGTGAACCGCGCCTCGCTCGGCGTGCAGGACACCGACGCCGCCGTCCAGCGCGCGATCAACCGCATCCAGCCGCACGCGCAGAACCGGCAAGCCGTGGACTGGCTCCGCGCCGCCGGGGTGACCTCGATCAATCTCGATCTCATCCACGGCCTGCCGCTGCAAACCACAGAGACCTTCGCGCGCACGCTGGACGACGTCCTCGGCCTCGCGCCCGAACGCCTCTCGGTCTTCAGCTACGCGCACGTGCCCTGGATGAAGCCCTCGCAGCGCATCTTTGAGCAAAGGGCCCAGCTTCCGGCACCGGAGGAAAAGCTCGCGATGTTCGCGCTCGCGCACGAGCGCCTCACCGGCGCGGGCTACCTCGACATCGGACTCGATCACTTCGCCCGACCCGGCGACGAACTCGCCGTCGCCCTCCACGACGGCACCCTGCACCGGAACTTCCAAGGCTACACCACCCGCGCCGGCGCCTCGCTTTACGGCTTCGGGGTCTCGTCGATCTCGCAGACCGCCAACTCGTACCGCCAGAACCACAAGACCCTCGGCGCGTGGCACGCCGCCCTCGACGCCGGCCAACTGCCGGTCGAGCGCGGGCTCTGGCTCACCGCGGAGGACCAGCGGCGGCGCGAACTGGTGATGGACATCATGTGTCGGCGGCGGCTCGACTTTGCCGACCTTGACCGCCGGCTGGGCGTGGACGTCGCGACGCGCTATGCGACCGAAGTTGGCTCGCTCGGCGACCTGGAGACGGACGGCATCGTGGAGCGCGACGACGCCGGCCTCCGCGTCACCCCGCGCGGCGCCCCGCTGCTGCGCGTGGTGGCCTCGCGGTTCGACCCGACCTTCCAAGCCACGGCCCGCCGGCACGCCCAAGCCGTGTAGCATCCGCCGGGCATCGTTCGTCCTTGCCCCGGACCCCTCGGCCCGGCGTCATGCGGGGAACCGCCATGCCCTACCGCATTGCCAAGAGTTTCGTCGTGGAGAGCGGCCACATGCTCTCCAAACACCCCGGAGCCTGCCGCTTTCCCCACGGGCACAGCCGGACCGTCGAGATCGTGCTCGTGGCCGACACGCTGGATGACCGCGACATGGTCGTCGACTTCAAGGCGATCAAGCAGGGGCTCGGACCCTTCCTCGACCGCTTCGACCACAGCATGGCGATCAATTCGGAGGACCCGCAGGCGGCGCACCTTCAGACGGCGTACGGGGATCGCGTGGTGTGCTTCGACCACGTCGACCCCACCAGCGAAGTGATGGCGCAACACATCTTCGCCTCCGCGCGCGACACGCTCCGAGCCCTCGCGGCCGCGGGCCCGGCGGATGCCCGCTATCCCGTACGCCCGCTCGTGCGGGTGGAGCGCGTGCGCGTGACGGAAACAGCGACGAGTTGGGCGGAGTACTGGGAATGAGCCTGCCGATCTCCACCGTGTTTCGCTCTTCCCCTCTCGCCCCCGCCTCCGTCCGCCTCGCCTCCGCGCTGCTCGCGGGCGCGGCGCTGATGCTGGGGATGGCGGCAGGAAGGTTGCCCGCGGCACCGACGCCGGCGGCCGCTGCGGCAGCGCCCGCCTCGCTCACGCTCTCTCCGGCGCCGGTCGACCGCGCAGGGCAGGTGATCCGCTTCACCCCGCCCCCGGCCCTGCCGCCGCCCACCACGGCGACCGATGAGCGCGGAAACCGCTGGCCGGTGCAGGCGGAGCCCGACGGCGCCGCATCTCTGGTGGTCCCCTGGCAGGCCGCCGGGGAGACCTTGGTCCTCCGCCTCGCGACGGAGCCGGACACCCCCGCCGCCGGGGGAGTCGAGTCAGGGGAGACCCGAGGTGCCCTGGCCTTCCGCGACGCCGAACGCGCGGTGCTCAGCTACCACCTCGATCCCGCCGCCGTGCCGCGGCCCGGCATCCCGGTCGAGTATCACCGGGCAGGCTACCTGCACCCCATCTTCTCGCCGGCGGGCGCGCTGGTGAGTGACGATTACCCGCCCGACCACATTCACCATCACGGCGTCTGGTCGCCGTGGACGAAGACGGAATTCCAAGGACGCACCCCGGATTTCTGGAACATGGGCAAGAAGACCGGCACCGTGGAGCGCATGGCACTGGATCGCACGTGGGGTGGACCGGTCCACGGCGGATTCGTCGCCCGCCATCGCATGGTTGACCTCTCAGCGCCGGCTCCGGTGACTGCGCTGAACGAGAGCTGGGAGGTGGTGATTTACCGCGTGCCCGGCGCGGCGCGGCCGATTCACCTGTTTGAACTCACGGTCCGTCAGACCTGCGCGACGGACGACCCGCTCATCCTTCCGGAGTACCATTACGGCGGGACCGCCTTCCGCGGACGCGCGGAATGGCTCGGCGCCAACGCCTCGCAGTTCCTCACGCCCGACGGTGAAACGGACCGAACAAAGGCCCAGGGCCAGCGATTGCGGTGGATCGCGCAGAGCGGCGCGGTCGGTCCCGGGGCGGTGGCCGGCTTCGCCATGCTCGGCCATCCGGGGAACCTCCGCGCCCCCCAGCCCGTCCGGGTGCACCCGCGGGAACCCTACTTCTGCTTCACCCCCTCGCAGCTTGGGCGCTGGACGATCGAGCCCGGCCAGCCCTACCTCGCGCGCTACCGCTGCCTCGTCTTCGACGGCCCGCCGGACCGCGCGCTGATCGAGGCGTACTGGCAGGGATTCGCGCAGCCGGCCACGGCGCGGCTCGATCTGCGCTGACCCGGCTGTCGGGCCGGTTCGCGGCTGCGGACGCCTTCCGCTCTTGGCAACGGCTCCGGGTCGCGTAGCGTGGTCGTTTGACATGAGCGATCTCACCGAGCTCTACCAGCAGGTCATTCTGGACCACAACCGTCGGCCCCGGAACCGCGGGCGACTTCCCGTGGCCAACCGGGTGGCGCACGGAGACAACCCGACCTGCGGCGACCAGTGCAGCGTCTTCCTCCGGCTTGATGGCGACCGGATTGCCGAGATCACGTTCGACGGCCAGGGCTGCGCGATTTCGCAGGCCAGTGCGTCCCTCATGACCACGCTCCTGAAGGGCGGGACGGCCCCGGAGGCGAAGGAACTCTACGACCAGTTCCACCGCATCGTGACGACGGGGGAAACGCCGGACGAGATCAGCGATCTCGCCGCCTTTGCTGGCGTGCACGCCTTCCCGGCGCGCATCAAGTGCGCGACGCTCGGCTGGCACACCGCGCTGGAGGCGCTCCGCTCGCCCCCGATCACGCCAGCGGCGGGCGCCGGCGGCGGGGCCTGAAGCCCCCGAGGTCCGCCGCGGGGTCAGCGCAGCGCGACCCGGTCCGCCACCGCACCGGCGGCGACCTTCTCCGGAGCAGCGGAGATCCGCGCGATCCGCGACGGCAGGAGGACGTAGAGCGCGCCGTCCGGTCCCGTGATGACGTGGCGGATACGTCCGAGATTCTTGAAGAGGATTTCCTGGTAGACGACCTTGCCATCGACGACCTCGAGACGGCGCAGTTCCTGTGCGGCAAGCGAGGTGATGAAGAGGTGATTCTTCCAGCGGGGAAACTCGTTGCCGGTGCAAAAGTTCATCCCGCACACGCCGAGGGACGGCACCCAGTAGACGACGGGCTGCTCCATGCCTGCCTTCGCGGTGAACGGAGTCAGCGTCGAGCCATCGTAGTTCATCCCGTAGCTGATGACCGGCCAGCCGTAGTTGCGCGCCCGCTGGACGAGGTTCAACTCATCGCCCCCGCGCGGACCGTGCTCGAGGTCGAAGAGCTGGCCCGTCTCCGGGTGGAACGCGAGACCCTGCGGATTGCGGTGACCGTAGCTCCAGATCGACTGCACCGCCCCGGCGTCGCCGACGAACGGGTTGTCGGCCGGGATCCGGCCGTCGTCATGGACGCGGTGCACCTTGCCGTTGGGACGGGTCGTGTCCTGCGCATCGGCCATCGGACCGCGATCACCGATTGTGAAGTACAGATAGCCGGCTCGATCGAAGGCGAGGCGACCGCCGAAGTGCACCCCACCGGCCTTGCGGTAGTGGTCGAGACGCGCCTCGAAAATCGTTTCCTGATCGACCCAAGTCTGCCCCTTCAAGCGCCCCCGGATCACGCGCGTGATGCTGACCTTGCGGTCCTCCTTGTCGCGCTTGAGATCGCTGAAGGCGAGGTACACCCAGCCGTTCTCAGCATAACGCGGATGCAGCAGCACCTCGAACAGCCCGGCCTGGCCGTCGTTGTCGATCTCGGGCAGACCGTCGATCCGGCCGACCACCTTGCGGTCGGCGCCGACGCGCAGCAGGCGGCCGCGCTTCTCAGTGACGAGAGCGCCGCCGTCGGGGAGGAAGGCCATCGACCAAGGTTCGGTGACGTCGTCGAGCCAGGTGTTAACCTGATAGGCGTGCAACGCGCTCTGCGCAGTCACGGAATCCTTGGGCTCGGCGAAGGTCAGTTGGCCGCGGTCGTGACGAGCCCGCATCTCGCGCATGAAGATGACCATGGCGCGGATCTCGGTCTCCGGGATCATCACGCCCCACGCCGGCATGCCGCGGTCCGGAAAGCCGTTGCGGATGCTGCGGGCGAGACTGTCGTCATCGCCGCCGTTCAGCCAGATGTCGTCCAGCATCGACGGCGCGGACGCCCCCTGCATCTGGTCGCCGTGGCAACTGGCGCAGTGCTGCGCGTAGATCTCCGCCACCTTGCCGGTGCGCTCGCGGATGCCTTGGGCCGGAAGAAGGCCGGGAAGAAGGACTCCGACAAGGGCGAGGGGGGCGAATCTGGGCGAGGCGAGGAAAGAGCGGAGGGGACGCATGGGGCGAACTGCAGCAAAAGCTGGTCAGCCGCCACGCGCAAGCCTCCGGCACGGGGGTGCAGTTTCCCCCTTCACCTTTCGGGCCGGTTGAGTAGCGTTTCGATACCATGCTTGCCGGCCGCGACGTCCGATCCGACTTTCCCGTGCTCCACCAGAAGGTGGGCTCCCACCCCCTCGTCTACCTCGACAATGCGGCCACGAGCCACAAGCCGCGGGCGGTGATCGACGCCGTGGCGCGCTTCTACGAGCGCGACAACTCCAACGTCCACCGCGGGCTGCATGCGCTTTCGATGCGCGCCACCGACGGCTACGAAGCCGCCCGCGCCCGGGTTGCCCGGTTCATCAACGCCGCCAGCCCGGCCGAGATCGTCTTCACCCGCGGCACGACGGAATCGGTGAATCTGGTCGCCCAAAGCTGGGCCGCGGCCAACCTGCGCCGCGGGGACGTCATCCTGCTCACCGAGATGGAGCACCACTCCAACATGGTTCCGTGGCAGGTCGCAGCGGAACGCGCCGGGGCGACCGTCCGCTACGTCCCGGTCACAGGCGACAATGCGGAGCACGGACTTGATCTCGACGCGCTCGAACGCCTGCTCACGCCGGAGGTGAAGCTCTTCGCATTCACGCACATCTCCAACACGCTCGGCACGATCAACCCGGCGGCCGAGCTCTGCCGCCGCGCCCGGGAGGTCGGGGCGGTCACCTTGATCGACGCCGCCCAGTCGATCGGTCACGAACCGATCGACGTGCAGGCCCTGGGCTGCGACTTCCTCGCCTTCTCCGGGCACAAGATGGCCGGGCCCACCGGCATCGGCGCGCTCTACGGCCGGCGCGCGCTGCTCGACGCCATGCCGCCGTGGCAGACCGGCGGCGGCATGATCAGCGTGGTCGAATTCAGCGGCAGTCGCTGGAAGCGCGCGCCGGAACGCTTCGAGGCCGGCACTCCGAATGTCGCCGACGCGATCGGGCTGCACGCCGCCATGGACTACCTCGACGGCCTCGGCCGGCCGGAGATCAGCCTGCACGATCACGCGCTCGCCGAGGCCGCCTACGCCGCCCTCGCGGAGCTTCCCGGCATCCGCCTCCTGGGTCCGGCCGGCCGACGCGCCGGCATCCTGAGCTTCGCCCTCGCGGACGCCCATGCGCACGACGTCGTGACCTTCGCCGACCAAGACGGGGTCGCCCTGCGCGGCGGTCACCACTGCAACCAGCCCCTCATGCGCAAGCTGGGGCTGCCCAGTTCGGTGCGGGCCAGCTTCTACGTCTACAACACCCCGGACGAAATCGACGTGCTGGTGCGGAGCCTGCGGCGGATCCTGGCCTTCTTCCGCGCCTGAATCCGACCGACGGACTGGGCGGGATTCGACCGCTGAGCCGGGACTATGCAGTTGAAGGCGTAGTCGCCAACGAGCGCACCGTTTGGCGTCGTTCAAGGTATGCAACTTGAAACGAAGTTAACGCCCCAGACAGAGGCGAACCAAACGGTGCGGCTGGATTTGGGCACCAAAGACGGGGTGAAGTCGATGCGGATCGGCTTCACCGACCAGCGCCTGACGGCGCCCGGCGGGTTGGCAGTGTGAACACGGTTCATCACGGAGCGTGGACTGCGGGAGCAGTTGCGGGCGGTGCTGCCGCACGCGCCGACGAGTCCGAACGCGTACGATCCGTGCGACACCGCGTTGGGTTTTATCGGCGGGATCCTGTGCGGGGCGGACAAGCTCGCCCGCGTGGCGCATCTGGCGCACGATCCGGCGGTGGCGGAGGTGCTCGGCATCGAGGCGATCCCGAGCCAGTCGACGCTGTCGCGTTTCTTCGCGCGGTGCGGCCGCGGCGCCGGGGAGGCGTTGTCCGGTCTGCACCGCTGGGCATTGGAGGATCTGCCGGCGCGGCGCGAGGGCTACACGTTGGATCTGGATTCGTTTTCCCTGCTCCACGAGGACGGCCATCAGGAAGGCGTGCGCGTGGGCTACACCCGCAAGGGGTTGAAGCCCTGTCATCGGCCGATCATCGCCGCGATCGCGGAGGTGCCACAGGTCGCGCATTTTTGGCTGCGGCCAGGCAACACTGACCTGCTTCAGCGGGGCGGCCACGTTCCTCGGCGACACGCTCAGCCGTCTGCCCCCGACGGTCCGCGTGGCGCTGGTGCGCGCCGACAGCGGTTTTTGCACCCACGGCATGATCGCGAAACTGGAGGCCCGCGGGCGGCAGTATGTCTTGACCGCCGCGCTGCGCGCGCCGGTGCGCACGCTCTGTCGCCACGATGACGCCGCGTGGACCCCGACCGAGGTTCCCGGGATCGAGGTGCAGGACGTCACCCACGAGGGCGGTCGGCTCGTTGTCCTGCGTCAGCGCGTCGCCGAACGCCCCCACGCCGGCGGCAAGCAACTGCTCGAGGTGCCCGGCTACAAGTTCCAGGCGCTGCGGACCAACCTGCCGCCCGCCATCAGCGCCCTCGAGGTGTGGCGCCGTTACAACGGCCGCGCCGACATCGAGAACCGCATCAAGGAACTCGGCACCCAGTTCGGCCTGAAGGGCCTGTGCGGCCGTTCGTTCCGGGCAACTGAAGCCGCCTGCCACCCCACCATCTGCGCCTACAATCGGTGCGTCGGGCTGCAGCGCCGGCTCGGTCAGCCGCAACGGGCCGAACTGACCACCTTACGCTGGCGGCTGTCTTCCTGCGCCGCGGTCTTCAGCCACGCCGCAGGCAAGCCGACGCTCAAGCTCGCTGTCACCGGCGAAAAACGCCGGCACTGGTGGCTCGTTCTCCTCCGCCAAATGAGCGACGACGAAGACTGCGATGCAGTTGCCGCACTCTCCGCCAGAGCCGGTCCTCACCAACTTATCTGGCACTCGATTGCATGATCCCGGCTGAGTCCCCTGCCGAGCCCTGACGAAGACGGCCCCTGTTGCTCTTTCGGACTCCTCGATTCGGGAACGTGCCGAAGGCGGACCTCGGCAGGGTTTTTGCGACCGAACCGGCGCGACCCGTCGCGGGCGGAAGCGATTTGCTTCAATCTCCTCGATCAACGTCCGAATAAAACGAAATGCCTCGGTGGCTCCAGCTGATGCCCGAAACTACTGCAAACGTGAGTCGGAAAGCGACGACATCGCTCGCCGGCGAGTCTGTGGTGGGGCGAAATGGGTCTCCGCGGTCGCTCTGAACCCTCTGAATAACCCGCGACATGCCGCTGCCGAAGCTGCTCATGCCCTCGCCGCTCAGCCAGCGACTGACGTTACTGGTGGGGTTGGCCCAAGTCGCTCTCGGCGGTTTCGTCGTCTACGCGGCCTTCAACGCCGGTCCCGCTGAACTGACGGGGCAGGACTCGCTGACCTCGCTCAAGCTCTACGCGGGCAGCAGCTTGGTTCTTTTCGGCCTGATCTTCCTGCTGATTGAATTTCAGCAACGGTGGGCCGCTTGGGCGGCGGTGCTGCCCGCGTTGACCTCCGGCGGCTTCCTCTTGGAAGCTTGGCTCGGACGCTCCTTGGGGATCGGACACCTGCTGCAACGGCTCGCTCACGACGCCTCCGCGCCGGATGTCCGGATGCCGATGCTCCTCTCCGGTGCGCTGTGCACGGCCTCAGTGGCCATTCTCACGCTGCCCTCCGCCCGGTTTCCCGAGCGTTTTCGCTCCCCGCTGATCGCCCTAATCGGGGCGCCCTTCCTCGCGATCGGTTTTGCCGTTCTACTCGGAGCGGCCACGCAGATTCCGCTCATCTATACACTCACCACCCCGGTCGTCGCCGCGGTGATCACGGGTGCCGCCATCTTGGCGGTTTCGTTCGGGATGAGCTTGCTGGCGTGGCGGGAGTCCCACCGCGAGAACCCCTCCGCGCCTGCCTGGGTGCCCCTCCCGGTCGTGGCGGTCGCGGTCTCCTTCACCCTGATCCTTGCGATGGGGTTCCGGAACCGGGAAGCGGAGTTCTACCGATCCTCGGCGCAGAACCAACTCAACCTCGTCGCCAGCACCGTCAACGCCAACCTGGAACGAATCATCAACGCGTACGGCCGGGCCGCCCGGCGGTGGAGCGAGTCCGGCGCGCCAATCGACGCCGCCCGCGTCCGCGAACTCCTGTCGCAGATGGAGGAGACTCCGGGACGCCATACCTTCGCGGTGCTCGACTCCTCCCGCCAGACCGTCATCGGCGCCACCACCGACAGCAGCAGCCAGCGCGTCACGATTGTCGCCAACCATAACCTCGATCCGGCGCGCTCGGAGGCGATCGATGACTCCAGTCGCACCCTCGAGCCCGCTCTGACCTTGACCATCCTCCTCGGCGAACTCGGCCCCGGCTTCGCCATTTACGCCCCGGTCATCCACGATGGACAGCCAAAGCACTTCCTCGCGGGAGACTTTTCCTATCGAAGCTTCTTCGGCGCCATCGAGCGCCGCCTCAAGCTGTCGACCCCCCACCACTCCACCATCCAAGTCGGGAGCGAACGGGTCTTTGACGGCGACTCCGGCGCGATCGGTCGAGCGGATGTCGTCGAGCGAGCCTTCACCCTCCACGGGCGCCGCGTGCAGATCGCCGTGGCCCCCAACCTTGAGTACCAGCGCCTGAACCGTCGGCATCTTCCCGAACTCGCCCTAGGCGCCGGTCTCGGCATCTCGCTGCTGCTCGGTCTCTCCGTCCACCTCGCCCGGACTTCAGGCTCCGGCCTCCGCGCCGCGCAGACGTTCAACAGGCGGCTGATTGCGGAGAACGAGGAACGCCGCCGCATCGAGGCCATGCTCAAGGTCTCCGACGAGCGACTGCGCCTCGCCATCGAGTCCACGGAAATCGGCATCTTCGAGTGGACCCAGGACGGAGAGAAAGTCTTCTTCAGCCCCGGCGTCTGGACCCTCCTCGGCTACGACCCCTCCACACAGCCGCTCTCCCTCGAAATCTGGGCCCAACTGGTGCACCCGGAGGACCGGGAGCGCTACCAGCGGCTCTGGCGCGACCAGTTGATCGGCAAGATCGCCTACGTCGATCCAGAATACCGCGTCCGCGCGGCCGATGGCTCGTGGCGCTGGCTCTACGTGCGTTCCCGCGGCTTCGCCTCCCCCGGCGGCCCCCGCGCCCCTGTCCGCATCGTCGGTACCATCCAGGATGTTTCCGAGCGCAAGCGCGCCGACCAGGCGCTCCGCGAGAGCCAGTCCGCCACCCGCAAGCTCTCCCTCGTCGCCTCCCGCACCGACAACCTCGTCATCATCGCCGGCGCCAACGGCTCGATCGAGTGGGTCAACGAATCCTTCGTGCGGGTCATGGAGTACTCCCTTGAGGAAATCGCCGGCAAGACCCCCGAGGCCTTCCTCCGCGGACCGGATGCCGACACCCGCTTGGTCCGGCGGGTGCGCACCGCCATCGACCGGGGCGAAAGCCTCTCGATCGAACTCGCGAACTACTCCAAGAGCGGCCGCAAGTACTACGTCCACCTCGAAATCCAGCCCATCCGCAACGACCGCGGCGAACTGGAGAACTTCATCGCGATCGAGACCGACATCACCGCCCGCGTCGAGACCGAGAACGCCCTCCGCCGCGCCAAGCTGGAGGCGGACGCCGCCTCCCGCACCAAGAGCGAGTTCCTCGCCTCCATGTCTCACGAGATCCGCACGCCGATGAACGGCGTCATCGGCATGACCAGCCTGCTGCTGGAAACCCCTCTCAAACCGGAGCAGAAGGACTACCTCACCACAATCCGCACCTCCGGCGAGGCCCTCATCACCATCATCAACGACATCCTCGACTTCTCCAAGATCGAGTCCGGGAAGATGGACCTCGAACTGCAGCCGGTCGATCTCTCCACCTGCATCGAGGAAACCCTCGATCTGTTCACCGTCCCCGCCGCAGCCAAGAAGCTCGAACTCACTTACTGCATCGCCGACGGCGTTCCCAACTGGATCATCGGCGACGTCACCCGCCTGCGCCAGATCCTCTCCAACCTCGTCAACAACGCCGTCAAATTCACCTCCACGGGCAGCGTCTCCATCGAAGTACGTCACGCCCCGAAGTCGGGAGCGGCCGCCGCCGAGGCAACGACCATGCTGGGGCTGGAGTTCGCCGTCCGCGACACCGGCATCGGCATCCCCCCGGATCGACTCGAACGCCTGTTCAAGCCTTTCAGCCAGGTCGACTCTTCGACCACGCGCAAGTGCGGCGGCACGGGACTGGGCCTCGCCATCTGCCAGCGTCTCGCCACCCTGATGGGCGGAAGCATCCGCGTGGAGAGCGAGGTCGGCCGCGGTTCGACGTTCATCGCCTCCTTCCGGACCGCTGAGGCTCCCGCCCCGGATGCCACGCCGGAAACCAGCCTCGGTGCCGCCCTCCGCGGCGAGACCGTTCTGTGCATCGAGGACCATCCCGTCACCCAGCGGCGCCTGCAGCGCTTCCTGCGCGACCAGGGAGCCAAGCCGCTCGCGGCAAGCTCCGTCGAGGATGCCCTGAAGGCCGCCTTCCTCCCGGAGCGTCCCGCCGCCATCGTGCTCGACCTCGGCATGATCGATGAGCCGCGGGGTCCCTACCTGCGCGACCATCTGGTCGCTCTCGGGGTGCCGCTCGTCCTCATGCTCCCGTCGGGACAGACGTCCGCCATCTTCCTCGGGGACCAATCCCTCGTCGAGACCCTCGCCAAACTGATCAAGACGCCCAGCCTCGTGACGGCGCTGCGCCGGATCGCCCAAGTCGTTCCCCGCTGCGACACCGCCCCGAAGGCCCTTCCTGCCACCGCCCCGGTTTCCCTCCCGGACCGGCCCGGCCTCGAAATCCTCGTCGTCGAGGACAACCCGGTGAATCAGAAGGTCGCCCTACGCTACCTCGATAAACTGGGCTTCCGCGCCACCACCGCCGATAACGGGGTGATCGCCCTCGCCACCCTCGAGAAGCGCCACTTCCACCTGATCCTGATGGATCTCCAGATGCCGGAAAGGGATGGCTTCGAAACCAGCCGCCAGATCCGCAAACGGTTCCCCGCAAACCGACAGCCCAAGATCATCGCGCTCACCGCCAACGCCCTCAAGGGCGACCGCGAGCTATGTATCGAGGCCGGGATGGACGACTACCTCACCAAGCCGGTGAAGGTCGCCGACATCGCCGCCGCCATCGAGAAACACTTCGGACACCGGCCAGCCGAAAAGATCGCCACCAGCGCAAGCTTCCCCGCCGCCGTTTCCGCGATGGCGCTCGACGCCGCCCCGGGCCTTCTGCTTAACGTTAGCCCGCATGCGTCGCCACTCCTCCGGTCCCTCGCTGCGCGCCATCGCTCAGCGCGCCGACGTGTCCGTCGCCGCGGTTTCGATGGCTCTGCGCAATCACCCGCGGATCCCGGACGCCACCCGCGAGCGGATCCAGCGGCTGGCGATCGAACTGGGCTGGCGCCCCAACCCGCTCCTCGCCGAGGCGATGAGCGCCATTCGCTCCGGCCAACCCGTCGCCGAGCGCGTCACGCTCGCCTGGGTCACCGCCCACTCGCGGCGCGACGGGTGGCGGCGGGTGCCGTTCTTCCGCCGCAGCTTCGAGGGCGCCTCCCACCGCGCCGCCGCCGCCGGGTACCGGCTGGATCACTTCTGGCTGGGTGACGCCGACGGACACGCCGCCCGGCTCAGCGACATCCTGGTCGCCCGGGGGATCGTCGGCGTCGTCATCGCCCCGCTCCCCAAGCCCTCCAGCCTCGCCTTGGACTGGAGCCACTTCTCCGCCGTCACCATCGCGTACTCCCTCACCGCCCCCCGTTTGCACCGCGCCACCGACAACCATGTCGGCTCCGCCCGCCTCGCCTTCACGTCCCTGGCCTCGACCGGCAGGCGCCGGATCGGGCTGGCTCTTGAAGGCGCGTCCGATCGGCGGGTCAACGGACTCTGGAGCGCCGGCTATCTGCTCGAGGCGCACGACAGCGACCAAACCGGCGGCCCGCAGATCCACCGGCCGGCTCAACTCGAGGAATCCGCGTTTATCGAGTGGGTGCGGCGCACACGGATTGATGCCGTCCTCGGCACCGACGCCCGCCTCGCCGGCTGGTTGCGCACCGCTGGATTCCGCGTGCCAGAGGACATCGCCTACGCTGACTTGGATGTGCCCGCCGCCGATGGTTCGCTGGCCGGGATCTATCAGGACGCCGAGGGCATCGGTTCAGCCGCCATCGACTTGGTCGCCGGACAACTCCTGCGCCACGAGCGAGGCCTGCCGGAGTGCCCCAAGGCGATCTCCATCGACAGCCGCTGGGTCGACGGTGCCACCGCCTCCGCTCTCCCTGCGAGCGCCGAACCCACGTCAGCCGCCAGCGCCGCGCCGCGCCGCCTCGCCGCCATCCCGCGCCCGGTATCCTTCGACTGAGGCCAACCAACGCACGTGATGGGTTGTCGATTCGCACCACCCACCTACCTGTGTTCCCAACCCACCCCGCCGCTTCGTGACCTTCACCCGCGCCCTCCTGCCCCGTCTCGCCACCGTCGCGCTGTCACTCATCACCACCGCCGCCGCCGGAGAAGCACCCCGCGCCGAGGCACTGCCGCCGGGCCGCATCCTCCAGGAGCTTCAGGCCCTTGGCCAACTGGGGCGCGTCCTCTACGTCGCCGCTCACCCGGACGACGAGAACACCCGGCTCCTCGCCACGTTCGCCCTTGGGTACGGCTACCGTACGGGCTACCTCTCCCTGACCCGCGGCGACGGGGGACAGAATCTGATCGGTTCCGATCTCCGCGATCGCCTCGGGGTGATCCGGACGCAGGAGCTGATCGCGGCGCGACGGATCGACGGAGCCATCCAATTTTTCACGCGCGCCAATGACTTCGGGTTCTCCAAGCATCCCGACGAGACATTCCGGATCTGGGATCGTCGCGCCGTCCTCGCCGATGTGGTCCGGGTGATCCGCACGTTCCGTCCCCATCTGCTTGTCACCCGCTTCTCGACCGAGCCGGGCGTGACCCACGGGCACCATACCGCGTCCGCCCTGCTCGCGATCGAAGCCTTCAATCTCGCCGGCGATCCCTCGGCGTTTCCGGAACAACTCGCGGACGGCACCCTCCAGCCCTGGAAGCCCACGCGGGTGCTCTGGAACGCGTGGCCGGCGGCCTTCCGCGGCGGCTCCCGCAAGGCGGGGGATCCGGCACCCGCCACCCTCCAACTCGACTCCGGCGGCTACTCGGCGCTCCTGGGCGAGTCGTTCGGCGAAATCGCCGCCCGCAGTCGCACCGCTCACAAGAGTCAGGGCTTCGGCACGCTCGGCACCCGCGGCGCCAATCCGGAGTACTTCCGCGTCCTCGCCGGGGAGCCGGCCGCGCGGGACATCTTCGATGGCGTGAATCTCTCTTGGTCTCAAGTGCCTTCCGGCGAGCGACTCGCGGCGGAAATCTCCGCCGTGGCAGCCGTCTTCGACCCGCGCAAACCCGCTGCGTCGGTACCCGCCTTGCTCCAGCTCCGCACGCTCCTCCGCGAGGCCATCACCACCGCCGCGACGAACCCCACGCTGCGGGAGAAACAGGTCCTCCTCGATCGTCTGATCGCCGCCTGTCTCGGCCTGCACACCGAGGTCCGCGTTCCATCGGCCGAGGCGACGCCCGGCGAGACGCTCTCGCTGAAACTCGGCATCATCGCCCGCGCCCTCCCCGCCGGGCTGCCGGTCCGATGGATCGAATCGACGCTCCCCGGGACCGGTCAGACCGTCAGCACGGGCCTCGTCTTGGAGTCCAACCGCGGCGTCGAGGCCACTGCGGAGACCGTGCTCCCGGCCGACGCGCCGCTCACCACTCCCTACTGGCTGCGCGAGGAGGGAACGACCGGCATGTTCCGCGTCGACGATCCCGCCCTGATCGGTCGACCCGAGTCGCCGCCCGCCCTCTCCGTCCGCCACACGCTCGCGATCGGTGACCAAACTGTCGTCTTCGACGATGAGGTGGTCGAGGTGATCGACGATCCGGTCCGCGGTGAAATCCGGCGGCCGCTGCGGGTCGTGGCTCCGGTCACGCTGGGCTTCCCGCAGGACCTCGAGCTCTTTGCCCCGGGAAGCACGCGGGAGGTCGCGGTGACCGTGACCGCGGAGCGCGGGGCCCGCGCCGGCACCGTCTCGCTCGAAGCCCCCGCCGGCTTCGCCATCACCCCCGCCTCGCAGTCCTTCCAGATCGCGTCCGCAGGCGGCCTTGCGCGGGTGACGTTCCGCGTCACCGCGCCCACCCAGCCGGCCACCGGCGACGTCGTCGCCGCCGCTCGCGGTGACGGCCGGGTGCACCGCACCGGCCGCGTCGACCTACGCTACGAGCACATCCCCGCCCAACTGCTGCAGTCGCGTGCCCAGGCCCGGGTCGTCAGCCTCGATCTGGCCGTGACGGCCAAGCGCATCGGCTACGTCACCGGCGCTGGTGACCTCGTCGCAGAAGCCCTCACCCGGATGGGCTGCGCGGTCACGACCCTGAGCGCGGTCGACCTCACGCCCGAGCGTCTGGCCACCTTCGACGCGGTGGTGCTGGGCGTGCGCGCGTACAACACCCGTGCCGACCTCGTGCCACTTCTGCCGAAGCTGTTCGCGTACGCCGAAGCGGGCGGCACGCTGGTCATCCAGTACAATACGACCGCCGACCTCCAGACCACCCAACTCGCGCCCTTCCCCCTGAAGCTGTCGCGGGATCGGGTCACGGACGAACAGGCGGTCGTCACGTTCCTCGCTCCGGACCACCCGGCGCTGACCCGTCCGAACCGCCTCGGGACGGCGGATTTCGAAGGCTGGGTGCAGGAACGCGGGCTGTACTTCCCCTCGGAGTGGGACGCCCGCTTTACCCCGTTGATCGCGTGCTCGGATCCCGGGGAAGGCCCCCTGCGCGGCGCTCTCCTGGTCGCCCCGCACGGTCGGGGTCATGTCGTCTACACCGGTCTCTCGTTCTTCCGCCAACTGCCCGCCGGGGTGCCCGGAGCGTATCGGCTGTTCGCCAACCTCGTTTCGCTCCGACCATGAGACCGACCCAACCGTCCGCGGCGGTGCCTCCTGACCCAGCCACCGGAGCCGAGGAGCCGCCGGGCATCCCGGGGCTTCGCTCCTGGCGCCGGGTCTACGCCGCGGTAATCCTCGGCTTTCTCGCGGGACTCGCCCTTCTGTCTCTCCTTCCACGTCTCGCCTCATGAGCACGATCGACTATCTGGTCCTGCTCGCGACCACGCTCGGCATCGCCGCCTACGGCATCTGGCGCACCCGCGGGCGCCAGACCTTCGAGAACTACGTGCGCGGCGACGAGCGGGTCAGCTGGACGACGATCGGTCTCGCGGTCATGGCGACCCAGGCGAGCGCGATCACCTTCCTTTCGACCCCCGGCCAGGGCTTCGAAAGCGGCATGGGGTTCGTCCAAAACTACTTCGGGATGCCGTTCGCGCTGATCGTGGTGTCCGCGGTCTTCCTTCCCCTTTACCGGCGGCTCCGGGTAATGACGGCCTACGAATACCTGGGGCACCGTTTCGATCAGAAGACCCGTCTGCTCGGGGCCGGACTCTTCCTCCTCCAGCGCGGTTTCGCGTCCGGCATCACCATCTACGCCCCGGCGATCGTGCTCTCGACGGTGTTCGAGTGGAACCTCGACCTCACGATCCTCGCCACGGGCGCGGTGGCGATTCTCTACACGGTTTCCGGCGGCAACACCGCGGTCAGCCTGACGCAGAAGCACCAGATGGCGGTGATCTTCGCGGGAATGGCGGCGGCCTTCGTCATCCTCATCCATCGCCTGCCGGCAAACGTCTCCTTCGCCGATGCGCTCGAGGTCGCGGGTGGGTTCGACAAGCTCAACGCCGTCAACGTGTCCCTCGACCTGAACGAGCGCTACACCCTGTGGTCGGGGCTTCTCGGAGGCTTCTTCCTGTCGCTCTCGTACTTCGGCACCGACCAGTCGCAGGTGGGGCGCTACCTCTCCGGGACCTCCCTGCGGGAAAGCCGGCTCGGGCTGATGTTCAATGCGCTCCTGAAGATTCCGATGCAGGCCTTCATCCTCCTGCTGGGCGCGCTGCTGTTCGTCTTCTATCAGTTCTTGCCCGCCCCGGTGTTCTTCGATCGCACCACGTGGCAGCAGCACGCCGCGGGTCCGGGCGGCGAGCGACTGCGCGCGCTTGAGGAACGGTATGCTGAGGCGACCTCAACCAAGCGGGTGGCGGTGGAACACTGGGTCACCGTGTCCGACCAAGGTGATCCCGCCCTGACCGCCGCCGCCCGTGAGGCGGCCCGCGCCGCCCATGCTCAGAGCGAGGCCATCCGCGCGGAGGCGAAGGCGACGCTTCGGGTGCTGGATCCGTCGGTGAAGACCAAGGACTCGGACTACGTCTTCATCACCTTCGTGCTCGAGCAACTGCCACGCGGGGTGATCGGCCTGCTCATCACCGTGATCTTCGCGGCGGCGCTGAGTTCCGTGGCGGCGGAACTGAGCGCGCTGGGTTCGACCACGGTGGTCGACCTGTACGGCTCACTGAGGCGCGCCCGCGACTCCGCGCCGCCATCGGTGCTCGCGTCCAAGCTCTGCACCGCGTTCTGGGGCGCGGTCGCGATCGGCTTCGCTCTCTTCGCCCGCGTGGTGGAGAACCTGATCGAGGCCGTGAACATCCTCGGTTCGCTCTTCTACGGGGTGATCCTCGGCCTGTTCCTTGTCGCCTTCTTCCTCCACCGCGTCGGCGGCCACGCGGTCTTCCCGGCCGCCCTCCTCGCGCAGGCAACCGTGCTCGCGGCATTCTTCGGCTTCGATCGCGTGGGTTACCTTTGGTACAACCTCATCGGCTGTTCGCTCTGCGTCGCGCTCAGCCTCCTCCTTCAGACGGTGCTGCCGCGCCCGGCCGGCGCCGCCGCCCCCACGTCCCCGAGTTGATGAGCGCCACGCCCCCCATCATCGCGTTCGGTCAGCAGCCCTGCGGGATTTTCCCGCGCCGCTTCCTCTACGCCAAGATCGTCACCGCCCGCCGCCTCCAACGCGAGCACGGAGGGTCGATCGTCTTTTTCTACCACGACAGCGATCATGATCCGCGCGAGACGGAGACCGGCCTGCGCCACCGGACCAGCGGCGAGTTGCAGTGGCTGAACTTCGCCTTCGAGAACCGCATCCAGCGCAAGTACTCCCCGCTCCACCTCAAGCGCATCCCGCCGGACTGGCGCGACCGGATGGTCCGCCAGCTGCCCGCCTTCGTGGAACCCGCCGCGGTCCGCGCCGTCCGCGACTGCACGGAAACCACCGTCGCCGGCTTCTGCCTCGCGATCATGCGGGCGATGGGCCTGCTCGAAGGCGTCTCCGTGGTCCGTTCCAGCGACCCCGCAGTCCGTCGGACGGCGTGCGCCGTGGCCGGCTTCTTCGTCGATGTGCCCTACGAGGGCGAGATCGTCCGGGCCCGCCACCACGAAGGACGGTTGCGCCTGCACGCGGGCGGGGACCAGTTCATCACCCTGACGGAACAAGCCTGGGATCCCGCCCAGGTCAGCCCGTCCCGCGACTCGCGGCTGCGCTGGATGCAATCCGTGCTGCACTGCACCCATTACATTGCAGGCGCGGGGGAACAGGCCTATCTTCGCACTGAGGAAACACCTGAAATCACCTTCATCCACCGCGATGTCATCGACCGTGCCGACGAAGCTTGGACCGAGTTCCCCGCCTGAAGCGCGCCGCCTGCTGGCATTCGGCGCGCATCCGGACGACATCGAGTTCGGTGCCGGGGGCATCCTCGCGCGCGAAGCCCGTGCCGGGACCGCGCTGTCCTTCGTCGTGTGCTCGCGCGGGGAGGCCGCGACTTATGGCACACCGGCCGCCCGGGAGGATGAAGCTCGGCGGGCGGCGAGCATCCTCGGCGCCCGCGTGGAGTTTCTCGAACTCGGGGGCGACGCTCACTTTTCGTCCAGCCCGGAGACGGCGATCCGCCTCGCCCGCGCGATCCGCCGCCATCGTCCGACGTGGGTGCTCGCTCCCACCGTTGAGCCCAATCAGCATCCGGATCACGCCGCGCTGGGTCGCAGCGTGCGCGACGCCGCACGGCTCGCCCGCTACGGCGGGCTCGCCGAGTTGCAGGATGCGGCCGCCCACGAAATCACGATGCTGCTGCACTACGCCGTCGGCCCCGAAGGAGAGCCGCCCGGAAACGCCGGCATCTGGTTCGACCTCTCCGATCCGGAGATCATCGCGACCTGGAAGTCCGCCATGGAGGCGCATGGAACCCGGACGAGCACCCGGAGCTACGTGGAACTCCAGCTGACCCGCGCCCGGCTGCTGGGCCTGCGGGCGGGGGTGGGTCACGCCCAGGCCCTCTTTCCGTCTGATCCGATCCTCGTGGACGGTCTGGGGGCCCTTGGGCTGGGCGCGCGTCGGTTCTGATCCGCCGCCGATGAACGACGCACCCCTGCGCATTGGTCTCGCGTGCTATCCCTCGGTGGGCGGCAGCGGCATCCTTGCCACCTCGCTCGGCGTCGAACTCGCCCGGCGTGGTCACGAGGTCCACTTCATCTGCTACGAACGTCCCTTCCGCCTCCCGGCGGACCAGCCGGGCGTCACCTATCATGCGGTGCACATCCAAGGCTACGGACTCTTCCGGCATCCGGACTACAGCCTGCCCCTCGCGGTGAAGCTGGCCGAGGTCGCCCGCGAACGCCGCCTGCAGGTCCTGCACGCCCACTACGCGGTCCCGCATGCCACGGCGGCCGTGCTGGCGCGGGAGTGGCTGCCGGAGGATCTTCGCCCCGCCGTGGTGGCCACGCTCCACGGCACCGACACCACCCTGCTGGGCCGGGATCCGGGCTATGCCCCGGCGATCCGCCACGCCCTCGCGAAGGTGGATGCGCTCACGACCGTCTCTGACTTCCTCCGAGCGGAGACCACGCGGCTCACCGACATCGCCCACCCGATCCAGGTCATCCCGAACTTCTTCTCGCCGCGCCGCCCGCAGCGCACCGCCAGCGCCGTCCGCGCCGAACTCGGCGTCGCCCCCAGCGAGGCCTTGATCCTGCACATGTCGAACCTCCGCCCGGTGAAGCGGATCGACCTGCTGCTCGACGCCGTCGCCCGCATCCGTCCGCGCACGGCCTTCCGCCTCCTCATCGTGGCCGGGGGCGACTTCGCGCCCTTCCGCGAACAGGTCCGCCGGCTCGGCCTCGAGGACCGCGTCATCGTCCGGGAGAACATCAGCTGGATTGAGGACTACGCCGCCGCGGCCGACTTCGGCCTGATCACGTCGGAGTCGGAAAGCTTCTGCCTCAGCATCCTCGAGGCGATGACCTTTGCCCGACCGACCGTCGCCACGGCGGTGGGCGGCATCCCCGAGGTGATCGAGGATGGACGCTCCGGGCTGTTGGTGCCCTTCGGCGATCCCGACGGTCTGGCCCGCGCGGCGGAACGCCTCCTCGCCGATCCGCGACTCCGGCAGAAACTGGGACGGGCCGCGCAGGCGCGCGCGCGCGAGCATTTCTCGGCCGATCGCATCGTGCCGGCCTACATCGAACTCTACCGCAAACTCATCGCGCGCCGCTGAGTGGCCGTCAGCCCGGCCGCGCGAGGATGGTCTCGATCCGTTGCAACTCCGCCGAGGAGAGGGGCGGCTGCGCCAGGCCGAGGTGGAGATCCTCGATCTGCTCCACGCGGCTCGCCCCCACCAGCACGGTGGTGATCTCCGGGCGACGCAGCAGCCAGACCAGCGCGAGTTGGGCCAGCGTCGCCCCGCGCGCCACTGCGACCTCATCCAGCGCGCGGATCTTGTCCCGCAGCTCCGGCGTGATTCGATCGCCGCGGAGGTAGCCCGTGGGGCGCCCCGCCCGCGAATCCGCCGGGATCCCGGAGAGGTAGCGATTCGTCAGCAGGCCCTGCGCGAGCGGCGAGAACGGGATGCAGCCCACCCCGAGTTCCGAGAGCGCGGGCAACAGCTCCGGCTCCACCCAGCGGTTCAACATATTGTAGACGGGCTGGTGAATCAGCAGCGGCACTCCTTCGGCCCGCAGCAGCGCGGCGGCCCGGCGCGTGAGTTCCGCCGGGTAGTTCGAAATGCCTGCATACAGCGCGCGTCCGCTCCGCACCGCCTGCACCAACGCTCCCATCGTCTCCTCCAAGGGCGTCTCGGTGTCCGGCCGGTGCGAATAAAAGATGTCGACGTACTCGAGCCCCATGCGCCGCAGGCTTTGGTCCAGCGAGGCAAGGAGGTACTTCCGGGATCCCATCTCGCCATAAGGCCCCGGCCACATCCGGTAGCCGGCCTTCGTCGAAATGATCATTTCATCACGGAGGGAGCCGAAGTCCTCGCGCAGCAGACGCCCGAAGTTCTCCTCGGCTGATCCCGGGGGTGGACCGTAGTTGTTCGCGAGGTCGAAGTGCGTGATCCCGAGATCGAACGCCCGGCGCAGCATCACGCGCTGGTTCTCCAACGGATCGACGCCTCCGAAGTTGTGCCAGAGGCCGAGCGAGAGCTTCGGGAGAAGAAGACCGGAGCGGCCGCAACGGGCATAGGCGGTCGATCCATAGCGTTGAGGTGCGGGCAGGTAGGTGTCCATCCGGAAGCCGGAGGATGATGCGGCGGCGGCGACCTGACTAGCGTTTTCCGTCAACTCGAGCGCCGGCGCTCCGCCCCGGGGGAGAGCGAGAAATCAACCAGCACCGGGCGGTGATCCGAGAGCAGCGAACGCACCGCCTCCGAGTGCACGTCGCGGCACCCGGGGGGCAGGAAGACGAAGTCCAGCAGTCGGCTCGGCAAGGGCGAGGGAAAGCTCCGCCCGCGCTGCGGGTGCAGGATGTAGTCGTCGAAGTCAAAAAGGTGGCTCAGCAGCGACGAGGTCGCGTCCCCGCGGCTCGAACCCGGGTTGTTGAAATCCCCGCACACGATCGGGCTGATCCCGGGCCGTCCGCGGGCCGCGCGCTCCTGCTCGCGCAGGAAGGCGAGGAGGCGGTCCATCTGACGGAACCGCTGCTGCCGCGACGCATAGTGCAGGTGCAGGTTCACGACCGGCACGCGCACGCCCCCGACCGCGAACTCGGCGAAGAGGAAGCCCTTTTCCCCCACCCGACTCCGGCCGAAGACCACCGTCTCCGACGCAGTGATCGGATGCCGGGAGAGAAAGGCATTGCCGTACGACAGGTTGAGGAGGCCGGTGCGTCGATTGTTGATCCCGTAGACGGAGTGCGGCAGGTCGACGAAGTCCCGCAGGTAATCGAGGTGGTCGAAGTTGCCCGCCCAGCGCGAACGCTCATCGATTTCCTGCAGGGCCACGATGTCCGGCTGCAAGCGCTCCAGCAGACGCGCGATCCGTCGGAGATTCATTCGAATGCGCCGGGCCGAGGTCATCCCCTGCAGGGGCATCAGCCCGCGTCCGTGGGCGATGTTGAAGGTCACCAGCCGGATCCGCTGCATGGCGGCAATGGTGCGCGGGACCACGCCCGCCGCAAAAGGAAAACGCCCCGTGTCAGCCGAGGGCTTCACGCCACGCCGCCTCGTCAAAACCGGTTCGCACGTGCCGAGGGGTCACGAGGAACGGACGGCGGACGAGGTTTCCGCTGGCCCGGAGACGGGCAATCTTCTCCGCCTCCGACAGATCCGCCAGCTGCGTTCCCAGTCCCTGCTCCCGGTAATCGCGGCCCGAGGTATTGAAGGCCCTCCGTCCGTCCCCTCCCGCCCACGCCAGCGCGCGCTTCAACTCGGCCTCGGTCGGCGGTTGCTCCCGAATGGGCTTCTCCGCAAAGGCAATGCCCTCAGCCTGCAGCCAACGCACCGCGCGACGGCAGCCGTCGCAGTTCCGATAGGTGTACACCGTGACCGACATCGTGGGCACCCGGGTCAGCGCGACACCCACTCCTTCTGCTCGATCACGAACTGCCAGCGGCCCTTGTAGCGGCCGAGCTGACCCACGAACGCGATCTTCTCCCCGGCCCGCCAGCGGCGCCGGAGTTCCGCCCGCAGGGCCGGGTCGGGCACCCACACGTCCCAAGTCTCCCCCAGCGCCTCCACGGCGAGGCGTTCGCCGCCCGCGAGGCGGCCCTCCACCGCGATGGGCTTGCCGGTGAAGGAACCGTCCCGCAGCCGATCCACCGAGCCGACCTGGGCAAGGGGGATCGCTGCGGCGAGGTCGACCGCCGCGCGCGGGGCCCGCACCGCCCGCGCCGGACCTTCGTCCGTCTCCGAGGGTCGGGTGAGCATGATCCAACGGTCCGCGCGACCGTCCGGGACCGTCGTGAAGCGGGCGAGGATCGGGAAGTGATCCGAGAACCCCGCGCCCGCCGGCCCCTCGTTGGTCCAGCGCACTGGCCGCCCTTCCGGGGTGGCGTTCAGGCCCGCGACTTTCACCACCGCGAAGGAATTATCGACGTACTGCACCCCGCGGAAGTCGTACAGCCCGCGGGAAATGATCATCTGCATCAGCGTCCCCCACTCGTCCCGGAAGACATCGCTGCCGCGTTCCGCCTCCGGCAGTTCGAACCACAGGTTGTAAAGATCGCGCTGCGGGCCGCGGATCACGAGCTCGTTTCCTTGCGAGCGCAGGACACCATTGAGAGCGGTCTCGGGCATCGTCTGCGCATAGCGACGGTTCTGGTTGTACTGCGAATTGAAGTCGCCTCCGAGGATAATGTCGGCGTGCGGGTCCGCCTTCAGGATCTCGTCGAGCCGGGCCCGCAGCACCGCCGCGTTCTCGCGCCGAACCTTCTCCATTCCCGGGTCCCCGGCGCCCGACTTCCAGTGGTTGTTGAAGATGTGCACCCGGGCACCGTCGACCTCGAGCGTGACTTCAAGGATGTTGCGCGCCAGGCGGGTGCGGTGCCGGCGCACCTCGCGGACCGGGAATCGGGAGAAGGTGACGCACTGGATTGCGCGGAGGTTGCCGGCTTCATGCCGCTCCGTCGCCACGTCCCCACCGAGGATCACGGTGTAGCCCGCCACCCCGCGCTCCGCGAGGGCCCGCTGCAGCGACTCCGCGGCGGAAGGCGCGCGGTCCGGCGTACGATCGACCTCGATCTCCTGGAAGAGGATCACGTCGGGCCCGCGACCATCGTCGAGGTGGGCGACCACGGACGCGATGTTGCGGAGCTTGGTCTCGAATTGGCGCTGGCCGTACCGATCGGGCTGGTAGTCGTCGTAGGCCGCCTCGCCGTCGGCGTCGAAGAGGTTCTCGACGTTGTACACGAGGACCGAGAACGGGCGCGCCGACAGAATAAGCGGCGCGAGGAGGAGGGCGAGCAGGAGGCCGGACCGGGAACGTCGGCAGGACATGCCTCAGCAAAGCAACCCCGCGCGCCGTTGACCAGCGCCAAGCCGACCGCTCAGACTCATCCGCCATGCCTGCTCCGTCTCCCCTGCTCGCCATCGAGGGCCTCACCGTGCGCCGCGGCGCCACGGTCCTGTTGGAGGACGTGTCCTGGCGGATCGAGCGGGGCGAGCACTGGGTCGTCCTCGGCGCCAACGGATGCGGCAAGACGTCGCTGCTCAAGACGCTGCTCGGCTACCTTTCGCCCAGCGCCGGTTCGGTCGAGTTGCTCGGTCGCAGCTACGGGCAGACCGACTGGCGGGAGTTGCGGCCCATGATTGGCATCGTCACCAGTGCGATTCAGGCGTCCATCCCCGCCGCCGAACCCGCGGTGGAGACCGTGATCTCGGGCCGCTACGCCCAACTCGACCTGTGGGCTCCGACCCAGCGCGTCGACTACACCGATGCCCGGCGCCTCCTGCGCCTCGTCGGCGCGGGCGGGCTCGCCGACCGGCCGTGGCTCTACCTGTCGCAGGGCGAGCGCCAGCGCATCCTCATCGCCCGCGCCCTCATGGCGCAGCCGCGGCTCCTCATCCTCGACGAACCTTGCGCGGGGCTCGACCCGGTCGCGCGCGCGGAGTTCCTCGCCTTCGTCGAAACGCTGGCCCGGCAGCCGCGCTCCCAACGCTCGTGCTCGTCACCCACCACGTCGAGGAAATCACCCCCGCCTTCACCCACGCGCTCGGACTCAAACGCGGCCGACGGCACGCCGCGGGGCCGCTCGATGCGGTGGTGACGTCCCGGATGCTGAGTTCGCTCTTCGACGCACCGATCAAGGTTCGCCGCACCCGCCGCACGGGTGCCTACACGGCTTCGGTCGACGTCTAGTCGTCCGACGCGACCCCGTCAGCGGGCCTCCCGGGCGAAGCGCCCGATGATGCCGTCGAAGCTGCCGTTCGAGAAGAACACCACCACGCGCGGCCCGTGCGGCGCGAGAGCCTCGTTGCGCCGCAGGAGAGCCTCCAGCAAGGCCAGGTTGGTCTCCGCCGCCAGCGCCGGGCGGCCCTGTGCGGTGAGGTGCTGGGCGAGGCCGGCCGCGTCGAAACGCTCCTCCGGACGGAGCTTCTCGGCGCGGTTGACCGCCCCGAGGAACACCTCGTCCGCCAGCGCCAGCGCCCGGCCGAAGGGCTCCTGCAGGACGCGCGTGCGCGCCGTGTTGCTCCGCGGTTCGAAGACCGCCGTCAGCCGCGCTCCGGGGTGACGCGCCCGGAGCGACGTCAGCGTCTCCGCGAGCGCCGTCGGATGGTGCCCAAAGTCCTCCACGACCGTCAGCCCATCCCGCTCCGCCAGCACCTCCTGCCGCCGGCGCACCCCGCGGAAGCGCGCAAGGGGTGCCGGATCAAACCGCTCCCGCGGCGGAGGCAGCGTGGCGCCCGGCGCGGTCGTGACCAACGCCGCCGCCGTCGCGGCCATGGCGGCATTGCGGGCGTTGAAGACGCCGGCCACGGAGAGTTGCAAGTCGGTCCAAGGCTGACCCGACCACGTGAGCGAGAAGCGGATGCCCGCCGGCGTCTCGGTCGGAGCGATCAACCGAACATCGTTGTGCTCGCCGAGGCCCACACGGATCACCTGCGTCCAACCCAGTGGGCCCAAGGCGGCGAGGTGGGGGTCGTCGCCATTCAGCACGACCCATCCGGCCCGCGGGACGATGCGGGTCAGGTGCAGGAAGCTGCGCTGGATGTCCACGACATCGCGGAAGATGTCGGCGTGATCGAACTCGAGGTTGTTCAGCACCGCGACGCGCGGCGCGTAGTGGATGAACTTCCCGCGCTTGTCGAAGAAGGCGCTGTCGTACTCGTCGCCCTCGATCACGAATGGGTCGGACTCCGCGCCAAGGTGCGCGCCGGTGGGCGGATCCTGCGGGACGCCACCGATCAGGAATCCCGGATCCCGCCCGTTCTCCCGGAGCAGGAAGGCCGCCATGGCGGTGGTGGTGGTCTTCCCGTGCGTCCCGGCCACGACGAGGTTGCGGCGACGCCGGAGAATCAGGTCGTGCAGCAGCGCCGGCAGCGACGTGAAGGGCAGCGCGCGTTCGTCGAGCAACCATTCCACCTCCGGGTTGCCGCGGGACATCGCATTGCCAATGACCACGAGATCGGGCGCGAGCCGGGCGAGCCGCGCCGCATCGAACCCTTCGTGAATCGTGATGCCCGCCTCCGCGAGCACCGTGCTCATCGGCGGATAGACGCCGGTGTCGGCGCCGCTGACCGCATGGCCCGCCGCCCGCGCCAGCAGCGCCGCGTTGCCCATCGCGGTGCCGCAGATGCACATGAAGTAGACGTTCATCGTGAAGACAGCCGAGAGTCACCGAGGCGCCGGGGGAGCGACAACCTGAATCCAACGACCCACCGCGACGTCGCCCCGAGCCGGACGCGGCTTGGGGGCGGGCCCGGAGCGGCGGCGCTCCCCGCCCCGCCCGAGGCCGCCCGCCGGGACTACTCCGGAAGCGGCCTGCCCTTGGTCTCGACGGCGAAAAAGGCGAGCACGAGACCCACCCCGTAGACGAGCGTGATGACCGCGCCCGCGCGGCCGTAGTCGCCGTTGAACGCCTGCATCAGCGCGCCCATCTGCAGCGCACCCGCCGCCGCGAGCACGCGCCCGGCGTTGAACGCGATGCCCTGCCCCGTCGCCCGCACGCGCGTCGGGAACAATTCCGGCAGGTAGAGAGGGAACCAGCCGTAGAACGCCGCCGTCAGCCCGCCGACGAGGAAGGTGACCGCGACAAAGCGGAAGTCATACACCATGGTCCCGCGGAAGAGCCAGGCGCACGCCCCGAGCGAAAGGAGGCAGAGCACGAAGTAGGCGGTCCGGCGGCGGAAGAACCCGCCCAGCCAGCCGCCGAGGACGCACCCGAAGATCGCGCCCACGGAGGAACTCACCTGCGTGTAGGCCTTGGCGCGGTGATCCTTGATTTCCTTCGCCCGCTGCACGACCTCCGGGGACGTCGCCGTCGGCGCCGCCGACCCGGGCGTCACCGCCGCGCTCTTCTCCGCCAGCGCCGTCACCACCGACTGCTTCTGCGCCATCTGGTCCGCCCAGAGCGGCAGCCATTGGACCGATCCCCACGTGCCGATCAGCGCCACCGACGCCAGCAGCGTCGCAAAGAGAGTGGTCTTGATCATCGGCGGACGCAGCACCTCCTGAAGCGGACGGTTCTTCTGGTCGCCCTTCTGGGTCTCCTGCCAGCGCTCCGACTCGGGGACGTGCAGCCGGATGAAGAACGTGAGGAACGCCGGCGCCGCGCCGACCAGAGCCACCCAGCGCCAGGAATCGACGGTGACTTGGAAAAAGAGCCCAATGACGGCGATCAGCGCGAAGCCGACGTTGGCGGCGGCACCGATGACGCCCGCAAGCAGGGGGCGGTGCTTTTCCGGCCACACCTCCATCACCAACGCGACGCCCAGCGACCACTCGCCGCCCATGCCCAACGCCGCGATGAAGCGCGTCACCAGCAAGTGCCACGGCTCGGTCGCGAAGTACACCAGCCCGGTGAACAGGGAGTAGCACAGGATGCTGAGCGCCATCGCCCGCACGCGGCCGATGCGATCCCCGAGCCACCCGAAGACCACGCCACCCGCCGCCGCCCCAAGCAGAAAGGCGGCCGTGACGTAGCCCATCCACGCGCCCACGAAGGCGTCGGAGGCGATGAGTCCGTGCTGGCCTTGCATCTGCTGCAGCGCCGGACGCGCGATCAGCGGGAAGATGCCCATTTCAAGGCCATCGAACATCCAGCCAAGGAAGGCGGTGGTGAGGACTGCCACGAGACGCCGGTTCGACGCCTCGGGCCGCGGCGAGGGAGGGTTTTGCATGCGGGGAAGGGTAAGCGAGGGCACGGCCGGCCCGGACGTCCGGGGAGCCGAGCAAAAGCGCGCGACAAGACCTGAAAACCGGCCGCCATGGCAAGTCTAACCGTGCCGCAACCGGCTGCCGTGACCCACCGCCCCGCGGCCCGCCGCCGCGCTTGCCGCCCGCGCAGGCCGCCCCCACGCTTGACCGCCATGCCGCATACCCTTCGCGCCCTTCGCCGTCCGCTCCTTGCCAGCCTCACAGTGCTCCTCGCCGCCGTCTGCGCCGAAGGCCGGGCCGAGCCCACCCTGAGATTCCCGCTGCCGGCGACCGACGAGGGCCTCCCGGGGGCCGGACCGCTGCGGCGGATGGACTGGTTTCAGAAGCTCTGGAACGAACGCCGCTCCGTCTGGGCCGCGGACGTCGCGAAGGACCGCGGAGCGGTGGTCTTCCTCGGTGACTCCATCACGCAGGGTTGGGAAGCCGGGCTGCCCGCCGCCTTTCCGGAGTTGCGCATCGCCAATCGCGGGATCAGCGGCGACACGACCCGCGGCGTGCTGCTGCGCCTGCAGGAGGACGTCGTCGCGCTCCAACCCCGCGCCGTGGTGCTGCTCATCGGCACCAATGACCTCGAGGAAAAGGCCGCCCCCGAGGTCATTGCCAGCAACCTCGCCCTGATCCTCGACGCGCTGCACCGCCATCGCGCCGACCTGCCGATCCTCCTTTGCCGCGTCTTCCCCAGTTCCGCCTCCATGCGGCGGCCCCGCGACCAGATCCAGCGCATCAACGCTCTCTACGACGACGTCGCCCGCACCCGCTCCCACGTCGTCGTGGTCGATACGTGGACGCCGTTCACCGACGCCCAAGGCGACGCCCGCGCGGAGGAGTTCCCCGACCTCCTCCATCCGAATGCCCCCGGTTATGCCCAGTGGGCCCGCATCCTGCGTCCCGTGCTCCGGCAGGCGGGCCTGCTGACCGACGCCTCGCCGCGCTCCTGACGCCCCCTTGGCGGAAGGCGCGCCGCAGGACCTTCACCCGGATGCCGCGGAGCCCGATTCCGACCTTGCGCCTCCCGGGAACTCCGACTCTCTTTCGCGTGTCCTTTCACCCCCGTAAACCTCCCGCTTTTCTCCCTCCATGAACTCCCTCCTCAAGCGAGCCCTCCTCCCCATCCTTGCCTTGGCGTTCCTCACGCCCGCACTGCCGACCCTTCGCGCCGCCGCCGGCGAGAAGCATTCCGCCCTCGAGGATGCCATGGACAAGATGAACGGCGCGTTCCGCAAGCTGCGGCGCCAAGTGACTGATGCCACCAAGAACGCCAACTCGCTGGAGCTGGTCGCCACGCTCCGCGCTGCGTCCGAGGAGTCCGTGAAACTGGTCCCGAAGCTGGCCGCCGAGCGCCCGGAAGCCGAGCGCCCCGCCTTCATCGCGGCCTACAAGAAGCAGATGCAGGAATTCACCGCCGCCCTCGCCCCGCTGGAGGCCGCGCTCAAGGCTGACAACAACGCCGAGGCCGAGAAGATCGTCGCCGATCTCGGCGCCCGCCAGAAGCAGGGCCACAAGGAATTCAAGAAGCAGGAAAAGAAGGGCTGAGGGCATCCGTCCTCCGCCGCACATCCCCTCGTCAGCGGTGAAGCCCGCCGGCGAGGTTCGCAAAGTCAGTTGACCGCAGGGCCGATGCGCCCGCCGATTCCGCCGGTCGCCGCGCGCGGCTGATTCCGAGAGTCAGCCCAAGGCCGGGCTGAGGGACGGCCGTCCGTTGTCAGCGCCCCAGTTCCCGGAGAACGCGCTCGGTCACCGCGCGCACGATCACCTCAAGGTGCGCCTCCGTGAGCGGCGCGGGCGATGCCCCGGCCGTTCCCGCCGCCCCATCCCGACCCCAACGGCGGAGATCGGTGCGATTCACCAAGTCTTCCTCGCCCAGCGAGGCCCGGACATCCGTCATACCCTGTCGCTGCCGGCGCTGAATCAGTTCCTTGGCCTGCCGTCCGGAGAACGCCCGGAGTCCGCCGCCCAACCCCGCCGCAATCCAGATCATCCGGCAGTAGGCATCGACGTTCTCCATCTTCCAGTACGCGTCCTCGATGTCATGCCCCCAGACCATGACGCCGTGGTTCTTCATCAGCACGGCTTGATGGTCACGCGCCGCCTCACCGATGAGGGCCGCGTACGCCGCCGAGCCCGGGGTGCCATACTCCGCGACGCCAATCTTCCCGAGGAAAATTTCCACTTCCGGAATCAGGTACTGCGGGATCTCCGCGTGCCCGATGGCAAACGCGGTCGCATGCGGAGGATGGGCATGCACGCAGGACTTGGCCGCCGGTTGCCGCGTCATGATCGCGAAATGCGTCAACGCCTCGCTCGTCGGCGTCCGCTGCCCCGCCAGGTGGCGGCCATCGAAGTCCACCAAGCACACGTCCTCCGGTCGCATGAAGCCCTTGCACATCAGGGTCGGCGTGCACAGCGCCAGTCGGTCACCGACGCGGATCGTGATGTTGCCGCCGTTCCCGTCCGTGTACTCGCGCTGCCAGAGCCGGCGCCCGATGTCGCAGATGCGCTCCTTCAGCACCGCGATCGCGGGAGAGTGAAAGAACGCCTCGATCTCCGCCGGGCTCCGCGGATCAGCTCCCGGCGTCCAGCGGTAGTCCACCTCCGAGGCCCCGGGGCACAACGTCCCCGCCACCCCGCCGTCCACCCGCAGTTCCGCCTCCGCTCCCGCCACCCCGCCACTCGGGGAAGCGGAAGCCGGCAAATCTCTGGGAAATCCCGCCGGATCACCGGCGGCGGAAAGGGAGGCGCTGGGAGTGGTCACAGGTGAGGGCTTACCCGATAGGCGCGGAAATCCACCCCGTCTGTCAAGGAAGCCGTTGCAAAATCGTTCATAATCGTTCAAAAAACGCCACCATTATGCAGCCGGAAGAGCGCCAAGCGCGGATCGAGGCCTATCTCCTCAAGGCTGAATTCGCTTCGCTGGAGGAACTTGTACATTTCTCGGGCGCCTCGATCTCGACGGTGCGACGCGATCTGCTGGTTCTGGAGGGGGGTCAGCGGATCCGCCGGACGCATGGGGGAGCCCGCTCGCTTCAGCCCCCCAAGACCGATGAGTTCGTCTTCAGCGCGCGCGACACGCGTCAGGCCGTGCAGAAGGAGGCCATTGGCACGGCCTGCGCGGCCTTGGTCGGGCCGGGGCAGACGGTCACGCTCGACAGCGGGACCACCTGCTTTCAAGCCGCGCGGCAACTGGGTGAACGCGCGGGCCAGGTCGTCACCAACTCGCTGCCGGTCGCGAATCTGTTCTCCTCCTCCAGCCGCGTGGAACTGCACCTGTCCGGTGGCGTCCTCTACCCGCGACTCGGCACACTGGTGGGGCCGCAGGCTACTGAGACATTCAGTCGGACGCACGCCGATGTCGCGATCCTGAGCGCGAGCGGAATCGCTGAAGACGGAATCTACAGTTCCCACGCCTTGATCGTCGACATCCAGCGGGCGATGATCGCCGGGGCCGACCGCGTGATCTTCGGTCTCGATCACACGAAGTTCGGTCGGCGGTCCTTGTTTCCACTCAGCGACCTCACGGACGTGGATGTCATCGTGACCGACCCCGGCGCCCCGGCTGACTTGCTCGCGGCCCTGCGCGCCCGCGGGCTCGAGGTGGTCGTGGCCGGGAAATGACGCTCACGAGCGCTAGGCGCGAGGCACCCGGCTTCAGAGTCGCTCCCAGCCACCGCCCCGGTAAGCGAAGGCGTGTTCGCCCTCGATCGCCACGAGGTGAATCCACGCGTGGTCAAACAGCGCCCGCACCGCGGGGTGAGCCGTCAGCACCGCACCGATGGCGTCGCGCTTGGCCTCGATCAGCACCGACAGCCGGCGCGGCTCGTGCACGAACGTCTCGCCATCGTGAATCGACTGGAGCGGCAGGCCCACGCGCAGGTCACCGCCGTTGCCCTCCACGACGCCGAGGCCACCGAGGACGTTGTGCAGGACCTTGCTGCCAGCACCGTAGCGGTCGGGATCCACCCGCGAGGCATAATACTGGAGATTGATCCAACTCGCCACCACCACCGGTGCGGTGAGGATGAGCGTCAGGATGCCGCCGCCGGAATCCGCCGCGGCATCGTAGTCGTGCAGGAAAACCCGCCCGTCCAAACGGAGTCCGCGGGTGCGGGTCCGCGGTGCCGCGATAAGGGCCGCGTTGTTCGCGAGGCCCCACTCCGGGCGCACTTGGGCGATGTCCGTGGCGCGCCGACGCACCGCCCGGTCAAGTGCTTCTCCCTGCAGGTGCCCCAAGCCCAGCGAAGGAGCCCGCTCAGCCCGGGTCCGACGTCCGGCGGCGACGAGCGACGCCTCCAGCCGGGCCACGTCGTCGCGATGGCTCGCCGGAACGCGATCCCGATCGAAGAGCTGCACGTCATCCGACGTCGTCTGATGCAGGCCCGCGAGAAACAGGGTGTCCTCCGGGATCGTCAGTCCGCGCCGCGACAGTTCAGCCCGCACCGCCGGGTCGTTCAGGGTCGCCGCCGCCAAGCGGGCATTCACATCACCCGCGTGCCCTCCGCACGCCCCGCAGTCGAGCGCCGAGGCGTAGGGGTTGTTCGCGCTCTGGCTGCCGTGGCCGCAGAGGAGGACCACCCGACCCAGCATCTGCGTCAGACCCATCCCCCGGAGTGCACCCGCGGCCAGGTCCGCGCGCGCGCTCGCCGACAGGCCGCTCAGCCGGGGGGCGGCTGCCTCGCATCGCGGAACCTCCCGCGAGCCCGCGCGGACCAGCGGGGGCGCCGAGGCGAGGCCGCCGGCCTCGACGAAGGTGAAGCACGAGACCGCGGAATTCTGAAACGCCTTCCATGCGCCCGACTCCCGGGCGCGCTCGGCCCACGCGTCCAACTCCTCGCCGGAAAGCGCCTCCTCGCTCACGACCGGCGGCACCAGCAGCACCGGGCAGCGCGAGGCCGCACCCGGCTTCGTCGGCAAGGCGTGCGAAACCGGGAAGCCAAAGAAACCGGCAAAGCCGACCGTCTGCACGCCCGGAAGCTCCGCCTCCAGCGCCCTTCGAAAGACTTCCGAGCGGACATCGATGCAGAACACGGCCTGCACCGCAGGCCGCGCGACCGGCGCGGACGCAGGCTGCGCCGCCACCGCCCTCGCCAGTCGGCGCCGGTACCCGTTTTCGTAAGCCGCCTGCCACCGCACCAGAGCACCCAGCGCCACCACTGCCCCACCCGGCTCCCGCTGCGCGCGCCAGTCGCGCTCGACCGGACGCCCCTCCACGAACGCCGCGTGCAACGCCTGGTCGTACGCCAGCCGGACCGCGAGCAACTCCCGCAACGCCGAGTTCGCTCGTCCACGCATCGCATCCTCGCGGACCAAGTACTGCAGATAGCCCGCCCAGCCTGAGACGGTCACGAACTCGCGGTGCAGGAGGTCCGCCAGATCGACCGAGGGCGGGGCGATCCGCTCCACCACCGCCGCAATGACGTCATCCGCCTCGTGCGGCAGGGCCGCCACCACGCGACGAAAGCCGCGGAGTCCGAACGCTGCCGCGGTGCAGTCGCGGCGCGCCGTCTCGCGCCACGCCTTGAACAGGCCCAGCTCCGCCCAGGGCGAACGCCACGTGAGCTGGTTCTCGTCGAAGACGGACGCCGCCAGACGCGAGATCTCGCCCACCACGAAGGTCTGCCAATGGGCCCGCGCTTCCCGGCGATCAAGCAGGTCCGCCACCGTGGCCACTGGCCACGCTTCCACGCCGGCATCCGCCTCGGTGAGCGCCGCCAGCAGGCGCTCAACCGTCCACGCGGCATCCGCCACCGCCGCGAGGTCCTCGCCCTCGATTTCGCCCCGACGGAACGCGTCGAGGTACGCCGCCGGCGACTGCAGCGGCGCGGCCCCGGTCGTCCGCTGGAGCAGGGCACACGCCTCCTCGAACGGGCGATCGACGAGGCCGACGAACGGGTTGACCGCGACCCAGTGGCGAAGCGGCCACAGCGGCGCGATCCGGGAGAGGGCCTCCGACACGGAGGCCGCGAGCGCGGGGCTGAGACGCGGGGCCGCCGGTGAGGCGACGGGCGAAGCGGGAAGGCTCATGGAAACGGAAAGTCGAACGTGGGATCGAGGCGGACAGCCGCGTCAGGTCGATACGACCGGGTGGTGCGGCCAGAGACGCCCAAGGGCGCGCTGCACCCAGGTGCCGACGTAGAACCCGCTGGCGGCGTGGACGTACAACCAGCGACCGGCCGCGCTCCGGCCGGCCCGCGAAAGCAGGGCTTGGAACAGGAAGAGCGCCGTGAACAGGACGGCCACGACCGCGACCACCGCGGGCGGCGGCGGCACGATGGTCAGGACGAAGACCCCTCCCGCCCACGCATGCAGCGTGAACGCCGCAAGCAGGATGCCGAGCGCCGCCCCGAAGACCCGGCCGCGCTCCATCGCCCCGCGGGCCGCCGACCATCCGCGGGCGAGCCCGTAGGCCAGCGCCAGCGCGAGGATGAACGAAAGGATGCCCAGGTAGGGCGACACCCGCGGCAGCACCACGGAGAGAAACGCCGCCCCCGTTGCGGCCAGCGCGCCGCCCAGCAGCAGGCCCCAGATCAAGGCGGGCGTCCGCAGGGGCACCGCCGCCCGCGGCACCGCACCCACCGATGATCCCGCGGTCAGGAAGGCATGAGCCTTGTACAGCGAATGCGTCACGAGATGGACCAGCGCGAGTCCGAAGGCCCCCAACCCGCATTGCAGCATCATGAACCCCATCTGCGCGATGGTCGAAAACGCCAGCGCCCGCTTCACCGTCGGCTGCGTCAACATCACGATCGAACCAAAACCGGCCGTGAGCGCCCCGACCACCGCCAGCGCCGCGAGTGCGCCGGGAGCCTGCGCCATCAGGGGGGCGAGGCGCACGAGGAGGAAACCGCCCGCGTTGATGATGCCCGCATGCATCAGCGCCGAGACCGGCGTAGGCGTTTCCATGGTCTCGGGAAGCCAGGTGTGGAACGGGAACTGCGCCGACTTGAGCGCCGCCGCCGCCGCGAAGCACCAGCCCGCCGCCACCATGCCGCCGGCGCGACCCGCCTCCGCCGCCCGGAGGAGCGCCTCAAGGTCCATCGTGCCATGATGGCGGTACACGATGACGAGGCCCGCCGCCAGCGCGCCATCGGCAAGGCGGCTGAACACGAACTTGAGCCGCGCCGCGAACCGCGCCCCCGGCCGCGAGGGATCGTGCAGCAGCAACCGGTGCAGCCAAAGGCTGGTGAGAATCCACCCCGCCAGCAGGACCAAGAGGTTGCCGGACAGCACCAGCAGCAGCACCGCCGCCAGCGTGAGACTGATTCCGGAAAAGAAGCGCCGCTCACCCGCGTCACCCGCGAGGTACGCCCGCGAGAACCGCACCACCACCGCGCCGACCAGCGCCACGAGGATCGCCATCACGACCGAGACCAGATCGAGGCGGAGCGCGAACGCGAAGCGGTCTCCCCCACCCCACGGCGCCCAGCGCAGCGTCTCCGCGCCGCCTGCAGCAAGACCCCCGCCCGCCAGCAGCGCCCCGAGCAGAGACAGCCCGGCCGCCGCTGTCGCCAGCGCGCCGGCACCCCGCGCCGAACGGCGGAAACCAAGGCCAATCCCCGCCACGAGGGGGGCCAGCAGTGTGCAGAGGAGGGACAGAATCAAAAACGCAGTCACTCCCGGATTCTAGCGGGTCCTGCGGCTTTGGTCATTTATAACCTTTGCAATCGTTCGTTAGCTTTTATCTAACGTCGCCATGGCCTTCCTCAACCTGCACCACCTGCGTTACTTCCGGGTCGCCGCCCAGGAACTGAGCCTCACCCGGGCCGCCGCGCGCCTCAACTTGTCCGTCCCGGCCCTGAGCGTGCAACTGCGCCAGCTGGAGCAGAGCCTCGGGCATGCGCTCTTTGAGCGCAGCCGCGGCGGATGGACGCTCACGGAGGCGGGGCGGCTCGCGCTGGAGTACGCGGAGACCATCACCCGCGCCGGGGACGAGTTGGTCGACGTGCTCACCCACCGCCCCCGCGCGGACCGCCAGTTTCTGCGCGCGGGCGCGGTCGCCACGCTGTCCCGGAACTTCCTGCTCGAATTCATCCGGCCGGCCCTCCACCGCGCCGGCGTCGGCGTGGTGCTGCGCTCCGGCGGGCTGCGCGAACTCCTCGTCCTGCTCCACGCCCACCAGGTTGACCTCGTCCTCTCCAATCAGCCGGCGCGCCGCGACGCCGAAACTCCGTGGCACAGCCACCGGCTCGCCGAACTCCCCGTCAGCCTCGTCGGGGCCCCGGCGTGGCGCCGGCCGCGCCGCCGCTTCCCGGAGGACTTCGCCAGCGTGCCGCTCATCCTCCCAAGCGAGGAAAGCAACACCCGCGGCGGCTTCGATCTGCTCCTCGCCGCCGCCGGGATCCGGCCCCGCATCATCGCCGAGGTCGACGACATGGCGACCCTGCGCCTGCTCGCCCGCGAGGGCGAGGGTCTTGCACTCGTCCCCCCCGTGGTCGTGCGCGACGAAATCGAAGCGGGAACCCTCGTCGAAACCCACCGACTGCCGCAGCTCCGGGAGACATTCTACGCCATCACCCCAAGCCGCCGCTTTCCCAATCCGCTCGTGGCCGAACTGGTGGAACGCATGCGGCCGGACTCACTGCCCAAGCCAGCGGTCAAACCGGCGCGCTAAACGGCTCCCCGGACGCCACCGTCTCCAGCGCCGCCCGGTACTGGGGATCAAACTCCTCGCGGCGCGACACCGAAAGCCCGAGGTTGCGGATCAGACCGTCCTTCAGGCCGTAAATCCACCCGTGCACCGTGAGTTCCTGACCGCGCAGCCAGGCATCGCGCACGATCGTGGTCTGGCACACGTTGCCGACCTGCTCGATGACGTTGAGTTCGCACAGCCGGTTGGTGCGCGGTGAGTCGCCCGCCACCGCATGCAGGCACTCCCGATGTTTATCCCCCACGTCCTGGATGTGCCGGAGCCAGTTGTCCGCCAACCCGATTCGATCGCACCGCAACGCCGCCCGCACGCCCGAGCACCCGTAGTGACCGCACACAATGATGTGCTTCACCTTGAGGACATCCACCGCGAACTGCATGACGGAGAGACAGTTGAGATCCGTATGAACCACGACGTTCGCAATGTTCCGGTGCACGAACAGCTCGCCGGGAAGGAGGTTCACGATTTCGTTGGCCGGAACCCGGCTGTCCGAGCAACCAATCCACAGGTACTCCGGACTCTGCTGCCGCGAGAGTTTCCTGAAGAAATCCGGATCCTTGGCCCGGATGCCGTCCGCCCAAACCCGGTTTTGCGCAAAGAGATGGTCGAGTGCCTTCATCACCAACCGCCGATGGTCGCCGCACCCGCCGCGTTGTCCACCGCAAATCCAACCCCGCGAACGGGAAGCGGTAGCGAGGGCATCAGGTAAAGATGCGTCGTGGGACGAGTCGGAGCCGTACGTGCCAGGCGGCAGCAAAGGCAGGCGGAAAGCACCGCTCCGCAGTCCGGGCGGCGTCGCCGACGAAACGGGAATCGCCCGAGGGAAAGGCGACCATCTCTCCTGCCCGTCCGCGGGGCGGACGCGAAGGGCACCCGTGTCCGAACGTGGGCGGACATCCGCCCAGCCACGCGAGAGCCAACCCGCCTCAGCGGGCTCGAGCACCTTCAGGCGGTTCAGCCGTGCCGCGCGAACTCCGTCAGGAAGCGGTCCACGTTCGGACCCGAAACCTCCCCTTCAATCAGCCGCAAAAGCCCGCGACGTCGTTGCTCCAAGCGCAGCGTCACCCCCCAGCGCTCCGCCAGTCGCTCCAGCCCGCGGCTCCGTCGCCACTCCCACAGCCAGCAGGTGAGGCCGATCCGGATCGGCATGGCGACGAGCGGCGAGGACAGGTGCGTACGGCTCACGCCATCGCTGCAGCGATTCCTGCGCCAAACGACTTGTCGGGTCCGATTTTGCGCAAAAATCACCCGTTGGGCGGGGCGCAGAGGCAGCGCGCGCTCACTTTTGCGCACGCGGGGTTCACCAACGCCGAGGAACGAGGAGCGTCGTGGTCACGCGTTCCGGCGTCCTTCGGACGGCCTCGCGGACGACACGGTCGGCAACCAACGGGGGATAAGGATCGGCTTGATCGCTACGGCGCGCGGGACGGCGCAGCCGTGCTCGCCGGGGCGGGACGGGGCGGCTTCTCGTCGAGGTTCTCGTGAATCTCGACATCACTGACCGGCGCCGAGTCCACTCCACCGGCAGGAACCTCGAGCTTCGCGAGCCAAACGAGGGCGTTCAGAATCAGTCGGCGCTGGTCGTCGTTCTGCCAGTTCAGGTGGAAGTGCCCGCCAGTGAAACCGAGACCGCGGCCGCCGTCAGGCCGCTCCACCGCCCAGAGGGTCGTCTCGGGCCGGCCTTTCGCCGCCTGAATGTGCGGGTACGGTCCCTTCGGACTGACGTACGGGCCGTCGCGCACCGCATCCGAGGGCGTCGCCACGAGGATGTCCTTCACGCCTTCCTTGTTGTCCCGGAAACGCATGTTGAAATACCACTCATCGCGCGTCCGGAAGGGCTGCACGCCGCGGGTGATTGGATGCACGGGGAGTTCGCGGAATTCCGCCTCCCAGATCGGATTGCAGGAAAAATGGGTCTCATAATAACCGCCGATCCACGCCTTCCACTCCGCCCCACCCGCCCCGGCGGGCACCTCCACCGCGTAATGGGCGCATCCCAGACTGACGCCGCGCGCCATCATCCCGCGCAACAACTCCCGGCGCTCTCCCTGCAGCGCAGGATGCCGGGCCCCGCCGTCCGAATAGATGAAGATCGCATCCGCGCCGTCGAAGACCGAGGGATCATCAACCCGCTCGCCGTTCACGACCCGCGTCGGCCAGCCATTCGTCACCAACACGGTCTGCAGGCCGGGCACCTGCGCGAGTCGCTTCTGCAGCAGGATCGATCCCGCACGGAACTCGTGCATCAGAGGCGGGTGACTCACCGGTCCCGCGATCATCACCAACTTCCGCACCGCCGGGGCAGCCTCCGCCCCCACGGCGATGACTCCGGCGAGGAGAGCCCAGACAAGACGGCGTGAGTTCATGCGCATAAAGGGGTTAGACGATCGTCGCACATCCCCGATCGCAGCGCCGCGGGACCCGACAACCCTCTCCCCGCCTACGTCGGACCATGGCCCGGGGTTGTCAAGTCCCGAGGGTCCACGTCAACCGCTCACACCCGCTTCCTCGACTTGCGCTCCCGCCGCGCCGGGTTCATCACCAGAGGCACCCACTTCGGTTCCGCCCCGCTCCCCCCAGGGCCTTCGTGCCCTCCACCCTTTCTCCGTCACTCCGGCTGCCGCCGCTTTCTCGCCATGAGTCTTCCGTCGCCCCGCACCCGCCTCCTCACCCGCCGTCTCGCCCTGCGTCACGGCCTGACCGGCATCCTCGCCGCCGCCACGGCCCCGATTTTCCTCCCCTCACGGGCGCTCGGCCAAACCGCGCCTTCGCGTCGCATCCATGTGGGCATCATCGGCAACGGCCTGATCGCCAACGCCCACGTGGGCGCCCTGCTCGGCCGCGATGACTGCCGGATCGTCGCGCTGAGCGATGTGTGGCAGGCGGCCGCCGTCCGCATGCAGGAACGCATCGCCAAGGTGTACGGTTCCGGCGACGCCCCCCCCATTCACCGCCGCTACGAGGACCTGCTGGCCCGGCCCGACGTCGATGCCGTCTTCATTTGCACCCCCGATCACTGGCACGCCCCCATGTCCAAGGCCGCACTTCTCGCGGGCAAGGACGTGTACTGCGAGAAGCCGCTCACGCTCACCGTCCGGGAGGGCCGTGTCCTCGTGGACACCGCCCGGCAGTGCGGTCGCATCCTGCAAACCGGCACGCAGCAACGTTCCAATGCCGCCTTCCGCAAGGCGGCGACGATGATCCGCCACGGTTGGATCGGCGAACTCCTTGGCATCCAGACTGTTCTGGGCGAATTTCCCCAGCCCCGGGCGCTCCCGGAAATGGCAGTTCCGGCCGACCTCGACTACGATCGCTGGCTCGGCCCGACGCCGTGGCGGCCCTATCATCCGGACCGGATCGCGGGCAACTACGGCGGCGGGTGGCGAGTCTACAACGAATACGGGGGACGCAAGAACGGTGACTGGGGCGCCCACCACTTCGACATCATTCAGTGGGCCCTTGGAATGGACGCCTCGGGGCCTGTGGAGTTCATTCCCAAGGGGTGGAACGGAACGCCTTGGCAGACGCACCGCTACGCCAACGGCGTGGCCGTCGAGCGCGTCGACCAACTGCCCTTCGGCATGATCGAGTTCCGGGGCTCCCGCGGCCGCATCTGGGTCGGGCGCGGCGAGGTGCTGCGGTCCGACCCCGCCCCGCTCGCCACGCAGGTCGTCCCTCCGGAGGAGGCCCACCTCTACGCCAGCGACGACCACCACACCGATTTCTTCCGCAGCATCCGCTCGCGCCAGCGGCCAATCTGCGATGTCGAGGTCGGCCACCGGACCTCCACCGCCTGCCACCTGAACAACATCGCGAAATGGGTCGGGCGCCCGATCCGCTGGGATCCGGTGCGCGAGGACATCATCGGCGACGTCGTCGCCAGCCGTTTCCTCGACCGTCCGCGCCGCGCCCCGTACGCGACGTTCTAGTCTCCGCTCCCCGCCCGGTGCCGTCCTTCCTTCGTCCTGTCCGCGCTTCCCGCTCCATGCTTTCCTTCCTATCCGCCTCCCGTCGCCCCGGTCGCGTGGCCGGCATTCTCCTCGTTCTGACCCTCGCTGGCGCCGCGTCCGCAGCGGCCCCGGGTTCTCCGCCCGCGATGCCGACGCGTCCGGCCGACGCCAAGGCCCTCGGCATCGCCGCCAGCGCCGACTACCAGGAGGACCCCAAGGTCTTCGACAAGCTCGACTTGGAGGTCGCCGCCGTCGGCAACGACCCAGCCCTCCGCCTCGATCTCGAGCGCAAACTCACCACCCTGCTCACTGCGCCCACCACGACCGCCGCCGCCCGCCAGGCCATCGCCGAACGTCTTGGCCGAGTCATCGCCAGTGATCCGTCGTCCCGCTCGCCGGCGCTGAGCGTGCTCGGCCCCTGGCTCGCGGACCCCGCGCGGCAGGAGTTGGCCCGACTCGCGCTCGATCCGGTGCCGGGCCAGGCTGTCGACGCCGCCTATCTCCGCGCCCTGCGTCAAGCCGAGGGCTCCGCCCGTCTGGGTCTGGCGCAGTCGGCCGGTCAGCGACGCCTCGCCAAGGCAGCACCCACCCTCGCCAAGTTCCTCAAGGCCGACGACCGCGCTCTCGCCGATGCCGCCGCCGCCGCCCTCGGCGCGATCGCGACTCCCCGGGCCTTCGGCATCCTGAAGGACGCCAAGAACCCGCCGACCCCGGCCATGCTCTCCGCGCGCCTCGACGCCGCTGCCCGCCAGCCTGCCAAGGTCGCCTCGGCTGCCTATCGCCAACTGTCCGGCGACTCGTCGGTGCCGGATGCGATCCGCCAGCGCGCCTTCCGCTCTCTCCTCGCGTTGGTCCCCGACGAAGCCACCGCCGTGATCGTCGGTGCGTTGACGGGCAAGGACCCATCCCGACGGGCAGTAGCCTTGGAAGCCGTGGTCGATCTGAACAACGGCGACGCCCTCGCCCCACTCGTTCAGGCGCTGCCCAGCCTCGACGCGTCCACCCAAGCGGCCCTGATCGCGGCATTCGCCCGGCGCGGCGACGCCGCCACGCGACCGGCCGTCATCGCCGCGTCGCGGCAAGACGCGCCCGAACCGCGGATCGCCGCCATCGTGGCCCTTGGCGAGTTGCCGGGCGATGTTGAGTCGGTCCGCCGGCTGACCGACGCCATTCTCGCGGGAGGACCTGAGGCCAAGGCGGCGACCCAGAGCCTCGCGATCCTGCGGGGCGCGGGGGTGAGCGAAGCCATCGCTGCCGGCGCCCGGACTGGGGACCCCGCTCGGCGTGCCGTTCTCATCCGGCAACTCGGCCTCCGCGGTGCCGCTGGCGAACTCGGCTTTCTTCTCGGACTCCGAGCCGACCCCGCTCCCACCGTCCGTCTCGCCGCCCTTGAGTCGCTGGACACCCTCGCCCCCCCGACCGAGGAAGGTGCCTTGATCGCGTGGGCGAAGGGTGCAGCTGATCCCGCGGAGCGCACCCGGGCCGTGCGTACCTACCTCGCCGCCATCCTTCGCGCCCCGGATACCCCGGAGCGCAGTCGCCTGCTCGTCCGCGAGGTCGAAACCGGGGACAAGGACACGCAGTTGCTCTTCCTCCCCGCCCTCCCGCGACTCGCCAACCCGGAAACCGTGGCCGCCGCTGGCCGCCTCGCCCGGTCGAACGACGCCGAGGTCGCTGAGGCCGCCTTCTCGGTCCTCGGACGCTGGCCGGACAGCACCGCCGGCGATCTCCTCGTCGGCCTTGCCTCTGACCGGGATGCACTCCGCATCCGGGTCAGTGACGCTGCCACCCGGCTCTTCGAGCGCGACACCGGTGCTCCGGCCCCCAGCCGCGTCGATGCACTCGCCCGATTGCTCCTCCTGTCCACCGATGCCGGCCTGCTCCGACGCCAGCTTCTGCTCATCAGCCGCGCCGCCAGTCCGCAGGCCCTCGCCGTCGTCGAGCGCCTGTCCGGAAACGCCGGGGTGGCCCGCGATGTCGAGGATACGCTCCTCGCCATCCGCTCCAATCTCGCCGGCGCGCCGATCCTCACGGCGTCCGATCGCGTGGATCATCTCCCGCGCGTGCTCGACGGCCAGCCCGCCACGGCGTGGAGCGTCCGTGCGGATCAGGATTCATGGCTCCAGATCGACCTTCACACCGTGCGACCCGTCCGCCGTCTCACGCTGGATCGCGGCACCCTCCGCAACGACATCCCGGATCGCTACGAGGTGTTCGTGACCGACAACCCGGCCGAACCCGGCGCCGCCCGCGTGTCGGGCGAGGGCTCGCGCGAGCAGTCGGCGATCGACCTGCCCGGCGGCATCCGCGGGCGCTACGTGATCATCCGGAACCGCGGCGGCCGCGAGGACGGCAAGTGGTCGATCGCGGAACTGCGGATCGACTAGCAACGCCCCGCCGGATCGCCGGCCCCCGTTCCCGGACATGACCCTCTCCCTCGTCGACTGGTCCATCATCGTCGTCTACCTCGTCGGCTGCCTCGTCGCCGGCCTGTGGATGCGCCGCTACGTCCGTGGCGTGCAGGAGTTCGCGGTCGCGGGACGGCACATGGACCTGAACCTCGGCATCGCGTCGCTGGCGGCGACGGAGCTCGGACTGGTCACGATCATGTATGCGGCGCAGCTGGGCTACGAGAAGGGCTTCGCCGGCGCCACCATCGGCGTCGTCATTTGGGGCGCGATGTGGTTCGTCGGCCGGACCGGTTTTGTCATCGGCCCCATGCGCGAGGCCGGGGTGATGACCATCCCCGAGCTCTTCGCGAAACGCTTCGGCACCCGGGTTCGCTGGCTCGCCGGCCTCTTCGTCGCGGTGGGCGGGCTGCTCAACATGGGCATCTTTCTCCGCCTCGGTGGCGAGTTTCTCGTCCACGCCACCGGCCTTCCGCCCAGCCAGCTGGAATGGGTCATGACCGGCCTGCTCGGACTGGTCCTGGTCTACACGATGCTCGGAGGCATGCTCTCCGTCCTCGTGACCGACTACCTGCAGTTCCTCGTCATGGGCGTGGGCATCGTCGCCGTCTCGCTGGTCGTGCTCTGGCACACCGGCTGGGGCAACCTCGTCAGCGGACTGGATACGGCGTGGAACGCGGGCCAATTGAAGGCCCACCCGTACAATCCGCTGCACGCCTCGAACTTCGGCTGGGGCTATCTGCTCTGGCAGGCGGCTTTCCAGATCGCGTGCGCGACGACGTGGCAGACACAGATCAGCCGCGTGCTCGCGGCGCGTGACGCCGCGACCGCGCAGCGGATGTACCGGCGGACCTCCTTCTACTTCGTCGGCCGTTTCCTCCTGCCCGCGCTCTGGGGAGCGGCCGCCTTCGTCTGGTTCGCCAATCAGGGTGGACTCCCCGAGGGCGTGAACTCGCTGACCGCGATGCCGCACTACCTCAGCCTCATCCTGCCAATCGGGCTGATCGGCATCGTGGTGGCCGGGATGCTGGCGGCGGAAATGTCCACCGACAGCGGTTACATGCTCACGTGGGGCACGGTGATCTACAACGACCTTGTCCGCCCCTGCCTGCGGCGCCAACCGAGCGCAAAGGTCGAACTCCTGCTCACGCGCCTCATCGTGCTCGGGATCGCGCTTTTTCTCCTCATCTACGGCCTCTGGTATGAGCTGCCGGGCAATGCGTGGGACTACCTCGCCGTGACCGGCAACATCTATCTCGCGAGCGTCTTCACGCTGCTCGTCGCGGGGCTCTACTGGCCCCGGGCGACGCCCGCCGGCGCCGCCGCCGCGCTGGTCCTCGGTGCCGTCGGTCCGATCCTGTTTCTCGTCATCGGAAAGTCCCACGCCATTGCCCCGGAGGTGGCCGGAGCCTCGTCCTTCGGCCTCGCCGCCGCCGGCATGATCGTCGGCTCGCTGCTCACCCGCCGCTCTCCCCCCTCCGCCGTCGTCCCCGCATGAACTCCCCCGCCTCGTATCTCTGGGCCGGACTGATCGTGGCCAGCATCGCGTGGTACGCCTTCCTTGTCGTCTACATCGGCCGCAAGGCGGGAAGCGAGATCCGCGAACTGATCCGGACTCTCTCGCAGCGTGGTCCGTCCGATCCGCCGGAGGCGTAAGTCGGCAGCGTAAGCGGACGGCGACGTGATCCTTCGTCGGCGGGAGGGGCCGCGATGCGATCTTCCGGGAATGACGACGCGGCCTCCACGGACTTGGCGTGACCTGACCCGCCCGTTGCTTCCTTGCGGCGCGAACGCGGCGCAAAAAAAACCGCCGCTCCGGAAGGGAGCGGCGGTGAAAGTGTCACCCGGCCCGAAGGCCTTCGAGCGGGCTCAGTCCGCGTAACGACGGCGCAGCATCGCGGTGAAGGCCTGTACCTTCTCCTTGCGGCGACGCTTCTCACAGGGCTTCTCGTAGTAGCGCTTCGCGCGGGTGCCCTTGATGATGTTCTCGCGATCGAGCTTCTTCTTCATCCGGCGGATGGCACGGTCGATGGGCTCGTTCTTGCGAATCTTGATTTCGATGGACATGGCTCGGGTTTGAGGCGGCCAGAAGGCCGTGGGAAAAACCGCGATGAGGCCAAACCCCCCGGGCCACGTCAACGGCTTTTTTCCAGCCCCCCACGCGAAACTCCACGCTTGCCCGCTCCCCACTCCCGTCTTGCCTAGCCACCGTGTCGTCCGCCGCCTCCGACTTCGTCCATCTCCACGTCCATAGCGACTACAGCCTCCTCGACGGAGCCTGCCGCATGGATCGGCTGATGGACCGCGCCGCCGCCCTCGGCATGAAGGCGATCGCCCTCACCGACCATGGCAACATGTTCGGTGCCATTGAGTTCTACAACGCCGCGAAAGCCAAGGGGATCAAACCGCTAATCGGTTGCGAGATTTACATCACCGAGACGTCGCGCCTCGACAAGCAGGGGCGCGCGGAGGATGGGAAGAGCTACTACCACCTCGGCCTCCTCGCCCGGAATCTCCAAGGCTACCAGAATCTGCTGAAACTGGTGTCGGACTCCCACCTGCGAGGCTTCTACTACAAGCCGCGAGCCGACTTCGAGACGCTGGCGAAGTACGCCGGCGGGCTGATCGGGTTCACCGGCTGCCTCGCCGCGCTGGTGCCGCAGCATCTGCTCCACAATCGCTTCGAGGATGCCCGCAAGGCGATCGCCCGCTACATCGACATCTTCGGCCGCGAAAACTACTTCGTCGAGATTCAGGACCATGGCATCCCGGAACAGCGCCAGATCATCCCGGGGCTGCTGAAACTGGCTGAGGAGTTCCAGCTCCAGGTGATCTGCACGAACGACGTGCATTACGTGCGGCACGAGGACGCCGAGCCGCATGATGCACTGATCTGCATCCAGACCGGCGCGAAGATCGCCGACGCGAACCGGATGCGCTTCTCCGGGACGCAGTTCTACCTCAAGAGCGCCGCCGAGATGGCGCGGCTCTTCGCCGAGATCCCGGAGTCTCTCACCAATACGCTCGCCGTCGCCGAGATGTGCGACCTGTCGATCCCGTTCCCGAAGGGTTCCGAGCGCTACCCGAAATATCCTCTCACGCCCGAGATCTCCGCGCGCTTCGACCGGTCGGGTTACCTGCACCATTTGTGCTGCGAGGGTCTGCAACGTCGCTATGGCCACGATTTTCGAGCCATCGCGGAGCGTCCCATCGTCGCCGAACGCCTCGCCCGTCTGACGCAGCTGGCCCCCGGACAAAGGCCGTCCCCGCCCGATTATTCGCAGCTCGCCCCCGAGGAGTTGCTCGCGGTCCGCATGGGCTACGAGCTCGCCATCATCCAAGTCACCGGCTTCGTCGATTACTTCCTCGTCGTCTGGGATTTCATCGCGTGGGCGAAACAGCAGGGCATCCCCGTGGGCCCGGGCCGCGGCTCCGGCGCCGGCTGCCTCGTCGCGTACCTCCTCGGGATCACCAACATCGACCCCATCCGCTTCGGATTGCTGTTCGAGCGCTTCCTCAATCCGGAGCGCGTGTCGCCGCCCGACTTCGACATCGACTTCTGCATGCGCCGCCGCGGTGAGGTCATCTCCTACGTCCGCCAGAAATACGGCAACGACTGCGTCGCCAACATCATCACCTACGGCACCCTCGGCGCCAAGATGGTCATCCGTGACGTCGCCCGGGTGAACGATCTGCCGTTCGCCGAGGCCGACCGGCTGGCGAAGATGATCCCCGACGAGCTCAACATCTCGCTTGAGGATGCGATCACCAAGAGCGCCGAGCTGCGCTCCGAGATCGACCGGAACCCCGTCGCCAAGCGGATCGTCGAGTCCGCCCGCGTCCTCGAGGGCATGGTCCGCAACACCGGCAAGCACGCCGCCGGCATCATCATCACCGACCAACCGCTCGATGAGTTCGTCCCGCTCACGCTGCAGGAGGACGACGTCACCGTGCAGTTCGACATGAACGCGGTCGGCAAGCTCGGGCTGCTCAAGATGGACTTCCTCGGCCTGAAGACGCTCACCGTCATCGCCGACGCCGTAACCAACGTCCACCGCTCCTCCGACCCGAAGTTCGACATCGAGACGATCCCGCTCGACGACGCTCCGACCTTCACGCTGCTCAACTCCGGCCGGACGATCGGCGTCTTCCAGCTCGAATCCGGCGGCATGCAGAACGCCGCCAAGCTCGTCGGCATTTCCCACATCGACGACATCAACGCGGTCGGCGCGCTCTACCGGCCGGGCCCGATGGCCTTCATCCCCGACTACGCGCGCGGCAAGCGGGACCCATCCGCGATCGCCTACCCCCACCCGCTCCTCGAAACGGTCCTCCGCGAGACCTACGGGATCATCGTCTACCAGGAGCAGGTGATGGAGTGCGCCCGGATCATCGCGGGCTACACGCTCGGCGGCGCCGACATGCTGCGGCGCGCGATGGGCAAGAAGGACGCCGACGCCATGGCGAAGGAGCGCGTCAAGTTCGTCGAGGGCGCCCGCCGCCTCCACAGCCTCGACGAGCGGCGCGCCAACGAAATCTTCGACCTGCTCAACAAGTTCGCGAGCTACGGTTTCAACAAGTCCCACTCCGCCGCCTACGCGCTGGTCAGCTACCAGACGGCGTATCTGAAGGCCAACTACCCGGTGGAGTTCATGGCCGCAGTCCTGACCTCCGAGCTCGGCAACGCGGAGAAGCTCGCTCACTTCATCGCGGAATGCGAGGCGATGGGGCTCACCGTGCTCGGACCGGACGTGAACGAGAGCCGAGAGACCTTCACGCCGCTCGTCGCCGGCGGCGCCCGCGCGATCCGCTTCGGTCTCGCCGGCATCAAGGGCGTGGGCGAGGCCGCCGCCCAGCGCATCCTCGCCGAGCGCGAGCGGGGCGGGCCGTTCCGCGACTTCGACGACTTCATCCAGCGGGTCGATGCCAAGGCGCTGAACAAGCGGGTGCTCGAGCATCTTGTGAAGACCGGCGCCTTTGACTTTTCGGGGGCCTCGCGCAAGCGGCTCTTCGACGGGATCGACGCCGCCCTCGCCGCCGCCTCGTCCCAAGCCCGCGACCGCGCGGCCGGCCAAAACACGTTCCTCGATCTCCTCGCCGAGCCCGCCCCCGCACCCAAGCGGTCAACGTCCGGCGGCAGCGGCCGCACGCCCCCTGCCCCCGGCGGTGGGCGTTCCGCTCCGTCCGCCGCCGCGACCGACTCGACCGACGAGTTCTCCGCCTCGGAGCGACTGCAGTTCGAGAAGGAGTTGCTCGGCTTCTACCTGTCCGGCCACCCGCTCAACGCCTATGCCGGCTTGTGCGATGCGCTCGATACGTTCGCCCCGGGCGAATTGCTCGCGCAGGCGGACCGCACCGAATTCCGGCTCTGCGGCGTCGTCGGCAACCTCGCGAAGAAACTGTCGAAGAAGGACAATCGGCCGTGGATGGCCTTCACCCTCGCCACCAAGCAGGCGACACTGCCGCTCAACATGTTCGCGGATGCCTACGCGAGCTACGGGCATCTGCTGACCGAGAACGCCGTCGTCGCGGTGCTCGGCACCATCCTGAAGGGCGACGACGGCGCGCGCATCAACGTCAAGGAGTGCTACCCGCTCGACGCCCACACGGCGCAGTCCATCCGCCGCGTGACGTGGCTGATCGATTCGCGCCACGACGAGGCGGGCGACTTCATGACCGCGCTGCACGCCTCGCTCAATGCCCACGTCGGCGATACCCGCACGGAGCTCGCGATGGCCGTCGGCGAACGCTTCGCCCCGGTGGCGGAAATCAGCAGCGCCCTCGGTTGGAAGGTTTCGGGTTCCGAGTTCCAGCGGCTGCGGGCTCACCCCGCCGTACTCGGCGTCGAGGTCGAGGCGAAGACTCTCAGCCTGAAGGAAGTCCGCCGCTGGCCCAAGCGCGGCGAACGCTAGCGGGCACGACGCCCGGACTCCCGCCGGGGCTGGGCTCGGACGAGCCAGAACCGGCACTCGTCGGAAAAATCGCGCACCGCCGCCGACTCGCGGGCGACGTGCCGGCGCATGAGGTCGTACTCGCTCCGCCATCCCGTCGCCTCCAGGTCCTCGAGAATCTCGTCGCGGGTCGGGAGGTGCATGAACGTGCGCCCCGCCTCGTCCTCGAAGTAGCGGTCTCCGAAGTCGACCAACCGGGGCCCCTGCTCGCCGCGCTCCCACCGCCGGGCCTCGAGTTTCCAGAGGAGCCGCTCCTCGCGCGAGTCCTCCCGATCATGCGTCGTGAAGAGCAGCGGCGCGTCGGGGCGCACGAGGCGGTGGATCTCCCGCAGCGCGCGGCGGCGCCGCGACCGGCCCGGGATCTGCATCAGGCCGTTGAACATGAAAAGCGCGCCGTCGAAGCGCTCCACGCGGCGGCAGCGCACCCGCGCCGCCGGGTCATCAATCGCCGCCAGCGGCATCCGGGTCGCGTCGGCACGGAACACGTCGATCCCCGTCGCTCCGCGTTCCGTCACCAGCGCCTGGGCCTGGGCGACGAGTTCGGCGGCGAAATCGATCGCCGTAAGGGAGCGGTAGCCGAGTTCCCACAATCCCAGCGTCACCCGGCCCGCCCCGCAGCCAAGTTCCAGCAACCGCGCGCCGCGGTCCGGAAAGGCTCGCTCAATGAGCTGGCGCTCCGACGCCCACAGCCCGAGCCGATGCGCCGCGCCCGCGTAGTGGACCACCGCCACGGGATCGTTGAAGTCCGCGCGGACGGTCGCCGCCGTGATCCGGCCCGATCCGCGCTGGCGTGAATCAGCCATGACGACGTTCGTCGGGCATCAACGCCGGCGCCAGACCGCCACCGCCATGCCGTTGCTCCGCCACTCGTGCGGCCAGAGGGTCACGATTCCGGCCGGCTTCCCGGGCCAGGACACGTCGGGAACGAAATCCGGATGCGCCGCCGAGAACGCCTCCGCCACGCCGCTCGTTTCGCGACGGGTCAGGGTGCACACCGCATACACCAAACGACCGCCGGGCTTCACCGCCGTCGCCGCGTGCGTGAGGAGGCGGGTCTGGATCTCCGCAAGTTCATTCACATCCTCCACCCGCGTGGTCCAGCGCGCATGGGGATTGCGCTGCCACGTCCCCACGCCGATGCACGGGGCATCGACGAGCACGCCGTCGAAGCGCGTGCGCGTCGGCAGGCGTTCGCCGCCGTCCCAGCGGGCCGTCCGGACGTTGAAGCGGCTCGCCCGCGCGCACCGCTGGCGCAGGGTCTCAAGTCGGCGCAGGGACCGGTCGCTCGCCCAGATGAGCCCCTTGTTCTCCATCAACTCGGAGAGGTGCAGGGTCTTTCCGCCCTCACCCGCACAGGCATCCCACCACGTCTCCCCGGCCTTCGGTGCACAGGCGTGACCGACCCACTGGGAGGCGAGATCCTGGATTTCGAAGGCGCCACGCTGAAACGCGTCGGTGCGGTAGAGATCCGTCACACCTTCGTACTGCAACGCGGACCAGGGCTGCGCGAACGTGGGCAGGGCCTGCGGCTCGCGGCAATGGCCAAGTTCGCGCGCCAGGGAGACCGCGGTGCCGGGCCGCGCCCGCAGCCACAACACGGGCTCCTGCTGCCACGCGCACAGCGTTTCGGGAGGGAGTTCCATTTCGTCACGGAGCCACGCCGGGACCGCCCGCGCGGCAAGGGTCTCGGCCTTGAAGGACTCCGGGCGCGTGTCGAACCGCCGCTGCAGCGTGAGCGCCGCGTCGAGTTGGCGTTGCACCGAGTCCTTCGGCTCCAGCCAGCCTCGCCAGCGGAAGTAGGCGAAGACCGCCCGCACCACCGCCTGCTTGGCGGCACCGGAGAGCGCCCGCTGCGCCGCCAGCTCGCGCCGCAGCGCCGCGTCGGCCGGCAACTCCGGCGACACCGATCGCAGCACCCGGGCCGCACGATTGAGGGTGGCGGTATCAAACACCATGGCCCGCCATTCGCGCCCACGCTCCCGGCGGGCGCAACCCTCAAAAACATCGTCCGCGGCGCCGGTCCGCGAGCCCCGTGGGCCTCCGGAGGACGCGGCGGTGGACGGGACACCCGAGCGGCTCAGCCGGCGCGCAACTGCGCTTCCGCCTGCGCGGCGATGTCCAGACCAGCCCGGCGACTCCACGCGTCCAGCAGGCGGCGGGTCACCGGGCCCACCCGTCCGTCGCCCACCGTCAGACCGTTGAAGCGCGTCGCCGGCATGATGCAGTAGGGCGTGCTGGTGAAGAAAACTTCATCCGCCGTCGCCAAATCGTAGTTCTGCAGGTGCGTCTCCACCGTGGGAATGCCCACCTCCTCCGCGAGCTCCAGCACGGTCTGCCGGCTGATCCCGGCAAGACAGTTGTCCGCCGCCGGCGTCCGCAGGCGACCGCCATTCACCACGAAGATGTTGCCACCCTTGTTCTCCGAGACGTTGCCGTTGATGTCGAGGATGACGACTTGCGCGTCGGGATCGACAAGGCGCGCCTCCTGATCCGCCAGCGTGTAGAAGAGGCGGCTGCGGTTCTTGATGCGCGCATCGAGCGACTGCGCCGGGATCGCGCGGCTGAACGAGGTCACGGCATGACAGCCCTGCGAATAGTACCGCGCCCAACCGCGGAGATCCATCGGGCTGTTGAAGATCATGATCGTCGCCGGATTCCGCTGCGCGGGATTCGGCCCGGGCTTCGTCAGACCACGCGAGAGGTTGTGGACGATCCAGTAATCCTCCTCCGGTCCGATCAGCGGGAGGTTCCGCTCGAGGAGTTCAAGGGTCGCCGCGCGCAACTGTGCCTGCGTCACTCCGGGATCGATGCGGCACACCTTCAGCGACCGAAACAGTCGGTCAAGGTGATCGTCCAGCCGGAACGGCACGTGGCGGAAGGTTCGCGTCGACTCCGTCACGCAATCGCCAAGCAGGATCGCGCTGTCGAAGATCGAGATCTTGGCGGCTGACTCCGGCACCAGTTCGCCGGACAGATGGACGAGACGCTCGGGGGAAGGGGTCATGAGACGGGGGATGGGGGAAACGCGAACGAACCGCTACTGAGCGTCGCAACTGGCCTCAATGCAATCCCTTTACGAGAGCCAGCACGCTTCGCCGACGCCGAATGTGACAATCGATGAAGATTTACAAATGTAACAAAGAGGATACCGACTGAACGCGCATGTTCTCGCTACGCAAACTGTTCGGGAAGGATGAGCGGTTTTACGACCTGCTGGAGGCGAGCGCCGACGAGGCCCTGACGAGCACGAAGTTGCTGGCGGCCTACCTGCAGCGGAGCGGGGCCTACACGGCCACAAGCGATCTTGATGACTTCATCCAAAGTCGGCGCAAGGACAAGCACCTTACGCGGCAGATCACCGAGGAACTGTGCCGCACGTTTGTCACCCCGCTGGAGCGTGAGGACATCGAGGCGCTTTCGCTCGCGCTCTACCGCATCCCGAAAACGGTCGAGAAACTGGTCGAGCGCCTGTCGATCTTCCCGGGCAAGCTGCCGCGCGAGGGGTTCCTGCGTCAGGCCGAACTCCTCGTGCAGGCGGCCGAGTCGGTCGCCTTCATGGTTCGGCAGCTCCGGCACGGCGCGAAACTGGAGTCGGTCCAGACCGCCAACGACCGGCTGCAGTTCGCCGAGGGCGAGGCCGACAAGGTGATGCTCGGCCTGCTCCGGGAACTCTACCAGGGACCGCGCGACGCCAAGGAGACACTGATCCTCCAGGAACTTTTCGAGATGACCGAGAAGTCAATCGACCGCTGCCGCGACGCCGGCAGCGTGGTGTTCCAGATCGTCCTGAAGTACTCCTGAGCGCAGCTCCGCTCTCATGACGCTCTTCCTGCTGGTGCTGCTGGCCGCGTTGGTGTTCGAGTACATCAACGGCTTCCACGACGCGGCGAATGCCATCGCCACGGTGGTGTCCACGAAGGTGATGACGCCGCGTCAGGCGCTGGCGATGGCGGCCTTCTTCAACTTGGTCGGGGCGCTGTGGGGCACCGCGGTGGCCTCCACCATCGGCAAGGGTCTGGTCGACGCACACGCGATCACGATGGTGACCGTGCTCTGCGCCCTGCTCGGCGCGATCGTTTGGAATCTCTTCACGTGGTGGCTTGGGCTGCCCTCGAGTTCGAGCCACGCGCTGGTCGGCGGCCTCAGCGGCGCCGCGCTTTCGACGAGCGATGGGAACTGGGGCGTGCTGCACTGGGCGACGGCGGATGCGGGGGGGAAGGTCTCAGGGCTGTGGCCGAAGGTCGTGCTGCCGATGTTCACGTCGCCGCTCGTCGGCTTCATCATCGGCGCATTGCTGATGTACACGCTCTACGCGCTGCTCAAGCGGACGCGCCCGCGGGTGGTCAACCTGATCTTCGGCAAGCTCCAGATCGTCAGCGCCTCGTGGATGGGCTTCAGTCACGGCTCGAACGACGCACAGAAGACGATGGGCATCATCGCCCTCGCGCTCTTCACCGGCACGCAAAGCGGCGTGTTCAACGATCTCCCGTCGTGGCTCGCCTTCCTGTACACGCCGACGTTCCACGTCGATCGTTGGGTGATGATCACCTGCGCGATCGTCATGGCGGCCGGCACCGCCGCCGGAGGGTGGCGCATCATCCGCACGATGGGGCACAAGATGGTCAAGCTGCAGCCGGTCCACGGCTTCGCCGCCGAAACCACCGCCGCCGTGATCATCCAGACCGCCACCCACTACGGAATCCCGCTCTCGACCACCCACGTCATCTCGACCTCGATCATGGGCGTCGGCGCGACGAAGCGCTTCAGCGCCGTGAAGTGGGGCGTCGTCAGCCGCATCCTCTGGGCGTGGGTGCTCACGATCCCGGTCTCCGCCCTGCTCGGCTGGGCCTCGCACCGCATCATTCGGATCGCATTCGGGCTGTAGGCATCCGTTTCCATCCACCGGCTCGCACGCGATGCGCCCGGGTCGCCGACGCGCGTGGCCCGGGGTCCACGCCGCGTTGCCGCGGGAGCCGTCGCGGGGCGATTCCCCCCACCCCTCCCCGAGCGCCTCAGCGCCGGAAGAGATTCCCCAGGGCGTTCAGGTCTTTCAGCGGCGCCCGCTTCGGCGCCGCTCCGCCGGTCTCGGCGGCCGCGGCCGATGGCTGCCCGGGCGGCGGGAGCAGGGGCCGCGTCCGCGGGGAGTCGCGGGGCACCCGCTCCGGAGGCGCCGGCGTCTCCGGCGCCGCCTGCTCCGCCGCGAGCGCCCGGTCCAGCTTCACCGCCGACACCGGCTCGGCCGTGCCCAGTTCCTGCGCAAAGACGCTGACCCGAAACTCCTCCACCAGCCAGCGCACGGGGTCATCCCACGCCCGACGCGCCGCCGCCGCCAGGTAGGGTGCCACCTGCCGCGCGCGCTCCGCATCCTTCGCCGGGAGCCGCTTCCAGCGCTCCGCCCGCGCCCGCATCGCCCGCAGGTAACGGGGGAGATGCACGAGCCGCTCATAGGGCACAAGGCGGACGAAGTTCGCCGGGAGCAGCGCCTCCACATCGCGCACCTGACCGGGATAGGGATGCGACCCGACCAGCAACTCCTGCCGCAACTGCAGCGTCTCGCGCAACAGATCGGTCAGCCGGGGCACGATGCCGCGCAGCTCCGTCCGCGCCCGCTCCACCGCGCGCGTAAAGCCGGTCTCATCCAGCGCGCTCACCCGTTCCGGATCCGTCACCCACCGGCGCAGCGTCACGAACGCATCCGCCTGGATCGCCTCCGAGGTGGTGAGCGTCGCCAGCAGCGCCCCGAGCGAACGAAGCTCCCGCAACTCCTTCTCCAGCCAGCCGAGATCCCGCCCCAGCTGCAGGTCCAGCAGGCGTCCCACCCCCAGCCGCGTCAGCCGCTGCGCTTCGTCCGGGGTGCGAACCAAACGCAGGGCCACGCCGCGATCGCCGGGCGCCAGCGCGGGAAAGGCTTCGACCGTGACTCCGGCCTGATCACTGACCTTCACGCTCGCCGGCACTGCGCCGAAGGTCCACGTCTCCGACTCCGGCCGTTCCCAACGCTGACGCGCGCGGCGCCATGCCTCGGGATCCTCCCGCGCGACCGAGAGCGAGGCCGCCTTGGCGTGACTCGCCAGCGCCGACCGGATCTCCGCCAGCGACCGACTCGCGACCAGCGGTTCGCCCGCATCGTTGACCACGCGCACACGCACCTGAAGATGCGGCGGAAGCGGCTTGGCCGCCCACGCCGCCCGATCCGCCGCCAGACCGAAGCGCTCCGCCAGGTGCTCCGCGAGGAGTTCCTGGAGTGGCGGCGCCGGATCCCGGAATCGGCTGCGCGCCGCCACCGCGTCACTCACCCTTCGCACCGACTCCGCCAAGGGCACAAAGAGGCGCCGCTGCTCCTTGGGCAGCGCCCGGAGGTAGTGTTCCACCTTGGCGCGGAGGTGGCCGGGGACGGCCCAATCCAGCGATGCGTCCGTCAACGCTCCGACGTCCCGTACGTTCACCTCCACCTGCACGCCGTCATCGTCCTGCCCGGGTCGGTACGCATACTGCAGCGGCAGCACCCGGTTCTCCAGCGGCAGCGAGGCCGGGAACGAGGCCTCGTCCTCCGTCGCGACGTCGGGATCGCGCAGGTCATCCGCCGCCACGAGGAGGAAGCGCGGATCCGCGCCGCGGCGGCCACGGACCAGATCGATCAGCTCCGCCACCGACGAGACTCCGCCGCGCAGGTCCTCCGCCGGCTCCGCGTCATCCTCCGGCAGCAGGCGGGCCGCGTAGAAGCGATAGAGTGCTTCGTCGAGGTTGAGGAATCCGCTGTTGCGGGTGCGCGTGAGCAGGCTCTCCACCTCGGCGCGCACCTTGCGATTGCTGGCGAGGAAGTCGAAGGGCCACGTGATCGTGTCGCCGATCAATCCTTCGCGGATGAAGATCTGCGTGGCCGCCACCGGGTCCACCGGACCAAAGCTCACCGCGCGCGCCTCGAGTTCGAGGCCGTAGAGTCGGGTGCGGCGCTTGACCATCACCCTGCCGGCCTCGGCATTCCAGAGGGGTTCGCTGTGGCTGCTGCGCAGGAGGTGGGAGCCAAGGTCCAGGACCCACCCGGGGTCAACCCGCGCACAGGTGCGGGCGAAGAGGCGCGAGGTCTCGACAATCTCCGAGGCCATGATCCAGCGCGGCACTTTCGGGGCGCGCTTCGGCGCGGTCCGGCCCTCGGCATCGACCGGGCGTCGCTTGGGTTCCTCCCGGCGGAAGAGCACCGAGCCGGGAAACAGCGTCACGCGGCGGTCATGCGCCGCCTTGAAGAGGCGATTCTCCTCGTCGTAGGTCGCAAGGTTGCCGAGCAGGCCAGAGAGGATACTGCGGTGGATCGCCCGGAACGCCGGAGTGCCGAACCGCAAGGCCTCCTCCGCCGGCTTCTCCGCCTCGCCCGGCGCGGCGTCGAAGACCGACGTCAGGCGAAAGTCCTTCCGCTGTTCCAGCACGTCCATCAGCTGTGCATGGATGTCGCGCCACTCGCGCAGGCGGACGTAGCTAAGGAAGTGATCGTGGCAAAAACGACGGAGTCGCGCCTGCGAGAGCCGTTCGAACTCATCGTGGAAGGCATCCCAGATCGCCAGCAGGGTGAGAAAGTCGGAATCCGGGTGGCGGAAGCGCTGGTGCGCCGCATCGGCCTGGGTCTGCTTGTCGAGCGGTCGCTCCCGGGGATCCTGGATCGAGAGTCCGGCGGCGATGACCACCACCTCGCGCAGGCAGCGCTCGGTCCGCGCCTGCAGGATCATGCGCCCGACCGTCGGATCCACCGGCATCCGCGCCAACTCCCGCCCGACCGGAGTCAGTTCGCGCACGCCGCCCGCCACACCGCCGGGAGCGTCCTCGGCGGCCAGGGCACCGACCTCCTCCAGCAGCGCATAACCCGCCCGGATCGCCTTCGCTGCCGGAGGATTGATGAAGGGGAAGCGCTCGATATCGCCCAGTCCATACGCCTTGAGCCGGAGGATGACGTCCGCAAGGTTCGCGCGCTGGATCTCCGGCTGCGTGAAGCGGGGGCGCTCCAGGTAGTCTTTCTCCGAATAAAGCCGAATGCAGAGGCCCGCCGCGACACGTCCGGCGCGGCCCTTGCGCTGGTCGGCGCTCGATTGCGAGACCGGCTCGATCGGGAGTCGCCGCGTGCGGGCCTGCGGGGAATAGCGACTGATGCGCGCGAGGCCAGTGTCGACGACGAAGCGGATGCCGGGAATGGTCAGGGAGGTCTCCGCGATGTTGGTCGCGAGAATCACCTTCCGGCGGCCCGACGCCGCGAAGACGCGCTGCTGGTCCGCGTTCGAAAGGCGGCCGAAGAGCGGGACGACGTCGAAGCGCGCTCCGTCGGCGAAGTCACGCGTCTCCACGAGATCCCGCACCTCGCGGATATCACGTTCGCTGGGCAGAAAGACGAGGACGTCACCCGAGGGGGTTTCCCGGAGGAGGCGCTCGATCGCGCCGGCCGCACCGTCAACGTAGTGCAAGGCCTCCACCCGCGCCGAACGCTCCGCCGCCCGGTCGGGTTCGTCGGGATCGTCGACGTAGTCACTGCCGAGCGCGTCGAGGGGCGAGTAGACGACCTCGACCGGGTAGGTGCGTCCCGAAACCTCGACCACCGGGGCGCCGTCAAAGGCCTCGCTGAAAGCAGCGGTGTCGATCGTCGCCGAGGTGATGATGATCTTCAGCTCCGGCCGCTTGAAGCGCAGCGTCCGCAGGTGCCCGAGCAGGAAGTCGATGTTCAGCGAACGCTCGTGGGCCTCGTCGAGGATGATCGTGTCGTAGTCCCGCAGCATCGGATCGCCCTGCACCTCGGCGAGCAGCATGCCATCAGTCAGGAACTTGATCACGGTGTCCCGCGACGTCCGGTCATCGAAGCGGATCTTGCACCCCACCGCTCCGCCCCACTCCACGCCGAGTTCCTCGGCGACGCGGCGCGAGACGGACAGCGCCGCCACGCGGCGGGGCTGGGTGCAGGCAATGCGGCCCCGCGCGCCGCCGCCGGCGGCGAGGCACATCTTCGGGATCTGCGTCGTCTTGCCGGATCCGGTCTCGCCCGCCAGGATCACGACCTGCTGCGTCTGGATCAGCCCGACGATTTCCTCCGCCCGCGCCGAGATCGGCAGGTCGGGTGGGAAGTCGAGGCGGAACGGAAACGCAGGCTTTTGGTCTGGCTTTGGCACGGAGCAGGGGTGGAATGTCCCCTCCCGGACGATGACTGGCAAGACCGACGCTCCTCCCCCTCTCCCGCACGAAATCCTTGACCGGGTCTGCCGGCTGGCGCGGTTTGAAGGACGTTCGCTGCTCATCGTCGCCGGTCTCTTCTCCCTCCTCGCCGCCTACCAGCGGGACGGGGTCGGCGCCTTCGCGGGCTGCCTTGCGGCGGCCGCGGGCGTGGTCGAACTCAACGGCGTGAATCGCCTGCGCCAGGCCTCGCTTTCCGGCCTGTCCTGGATCGTGGGGAGCCAGATCGCCCTGCTCCTGACGGTCGTGACCTACGCCATCCTCCGTGCCACCAGCTTCGACCCCGCAGCCGTGGCCCAGCTCGTGAACGCGGAGACCCGCGCGGAGTTCGCGGCCCTCGGCCTGCGCGAGGAGCAGATCGTGCCCATGTTGAAGAAGAGCTACCTCGGCCTCTACGTCACGGTGGGCCTTGTCTCGGTCGTCTACCAGGGCGGCATGGCCCTGTACTATCACCGCCGCCGCGACGCGATCCGTCGGGCCCTCGAGGACGTCTGACCGGATCCCGTCGCCGGCTTGCACCCGGCCGCTCCCCGCGCATCCTTCCCGTCTCATGTCGAAGGAGCGCTACATCGCCGCCAAGCAGAAGTGGGCCGAGAAGCAGGTCGCCCGCGGGATCCGGCCGCTGGCGGACCGCGCCGAGGGCCGTTTGCCCCCGGGACAGAGGCTGACCGACGGCTTCCCCGTGCTCGATCTCGGGGTGCAACCGGAGATACCGCTGACCGAGTGGACGCTTTCGCTCGACGGGCTGGTCCAGAACCCCGCCGTGCTGTCCTGGGCGGACTTCAACGCCCTGCCCCAGGTCAGCGACGTCAGCGACTTTCACTGCGTCACCACGTGGAGCAAGTACGACTGCCGCTGGGACGGCGTGCCCTTTACGGCACTGTACGAGCGGGTCCAACCGACAGCGGAGGCCCGCTTCGTCTACTTCACCAGCTACGACGGGTATTCGACCAACGTGCCGCTGGAGCAGTGCCTCGATGACGACGTCCTGGTCGCGACGCGGTTCAACGGCGAGCCGCTGCCCCGCGAACACGGCGGTCCGGCACGGGTGATCATTCCGAAGCTCTACGCGTGGAAAGGAGCGAAGTTCGTCAAGGCGATCTCTTTCCTCGCGGAGGACAAGTTGGGCTTCTGGGAGGTTCGCGGCTATTCCAATACCGCCGATCCCTGGCGCGAAGAGCGCTACGCCTGAGCCACCACGAGGGCACGGCGGCGGGCGCAGCGTGGACAATTCCGCGCAACCGGGACGCGCCTGCGCCGCCGCCTGACCAAGAACGAGCAACCCCGCGGCGGCGAGGGCGACTGGCTCGCGTCCTGCTAACCGGAACGTTACGACGCTTCAGCGCCCTCCCGCATGACTCCGATTCTCGACAGCCGCCGGCTGCTCGCCTTCGCCACCCTCGCGCGGATTGGCAGTTTCACGCTTGCGGCGAAGGAACTGCACCTGACCCAGTCCGCGGTGAGTCACGCCATCAAGGCGTTGGAGGACGAACTGGGCCTGCGTCTGTTCGAGCGCCGCGGTCGCCGCGTCGCCCTCACCCCCGCCGGTGAGCACCTGCTGATCCGGGCCCAGCGCATCCTTGCGGAGATGCAGGACGCCCGCGCGGATCTCGCCGCGCTGGTGCAGTGAGCGGTTCCAGGCTGCGCCGCGGCTCACCGACCAGGCAGTGCAGCGGATCCCAACCTCCCGCGCCTTCATCCTCGCACCGAAGCTGACCGGCGTTCAGGCTCTCCCTGAAGCCGAGTGTCGATGATGTGCTGGCAGCTCCCCGTCACCAGCTGAGCGTGCACAGGCTTCAAGCCCATGGACCGCGATACGATCGGCCAGTACCTGCAGAGCCACTTCCCGGGAGTTCACCCCGTCTCCGCGTGGGGCGAGACCTCGTTCTTCTACAACCCGCAGCGCGCCCTTCCCCGGGGCATCTACTTCGCCACGCTCAAGACGAAGGACGGCGACCATGACCGGGCCTCAAGACTCGATCGACCTGACGTTTTCCGCCTCAATCTCGGAGTCAGCCAGTCGTCCTATCGCGCGCTTTTCGGACCGCCGCCGCGACGCCCGCCAGCGGGCGGAGTCATTGCGACAGGACACGATTTCTCCGCCTTGGACACGCTCACGCCGCATCCGGTCTACGGCTGGATGTCGTGGATTTGCATCCTCAATCCCAGCGAAGCAAGTTTCGAACGGATCAAGCCCCTGCTGGCGGAGGCCCATGCTCTGGCCATCGCGAAGTTCGCCAAGCGGACCACGCGCCGTTGAGCGGCGCGGCCGTCGTTCACTCCGGCTGCGCCGCCCCGGCGGGGGGCTCCGTCCGACGGCGTAGGTCCTGCGGCGTGTTGGCGTTGTGGAACCAACGCTCCTGATCGGGGCTGAGGGAAATGACGTCGAGGCCGCCGGTGCCCGCGCGCTCGCGCAGCAGGGCCTGCAAACCTGGCGGATGCACCGCGCCGCCGAACGCCGCGCGCCACGCCTCCAACCAGTCGCGCGGATAGAGCGCGGCCAGCGGCTCGTAGGTGCCATCGGGCCAGCGCCCCACCACCGCGCGCTCCGGCGACGCCCGCGCCATCAGCATGCGCACCCATGCCGCCGGTACCTCCGGCAGATCCACGGCCAGCACCACGAGGTGCGTGCCGTCTCCCACCGCACTCGCGGCCAGCATCCCGGCCAGCGGGCCTGCATCGGACACCGCGTCGCACACCACGGGAACATCCGCCGGCACCCACCGCTGATCCGCCCGAACCGAAAGCCAGCGGCGTTCGATCCCCGCCGCGCCCAACGTCCGCCACTGGCGCTGCCAGAAACACTCGCCATCCGCCAAGCACAGGAGCGCCTTGTCCGTTCCCATCCGACGCGACCGGCCAGCGGCCAGGACCACCCCTTCCATGCGAAGTTCCGGAATCTCACTCATGCGCGCACGTCACGGAGGGGAAGCCAATTCCTCCCCCCTGTCGACTGCGTCATGCATGCACCCACTGCTGGGCGGATCCTTGGTGTAGACCCCGGATCTCGGAGAACCCCGGCCCACCCAGCAAACGATCCGCAAAAACGTGCGGAGATGGTGCCCGGGCGCGGACTCGAACCGCGATGCTGTTAGGCACAGGCTTCTGAGACCTGCGTGTCTACCAATTCCACCACCCGGGCACGGACGGGAGGGGAAAGAGATACCGTCGCGTCCGGGCGCGCAAGCCCAGAAATTTGGTTTCCCCCCGGGGAGGTCCGGGTCCAATCTGTCGCCCTCCGCCCATGAAGAAAGACGCCATCCTTTCCAAGCTGCGCACCGAGAAGGTCGTCGCCCTCATCCGCGCCGAGTCCCCGGACGGGCTGCTCGACTGCGCCAAGGCCCTCGCCGAGGGCGGCCTGACCAGCATCGAGCTCACCATGACCACGCCGGGAGCAATCCGGATGCTCGAAAAGGCGTCGGCGGAATTGCCGGAGTTCCTCTTCGGTCTGGGCACTGTTCTCGACGCCGAGACGGCGCGCGCCGGCATTCTCGCGGGTGCCAAGTTCATCGTCACGCCGGCGCTGCGGCCGGACGTGATCACGCTCTGCCGGCGCTACAGCGTGCCAGTGTTCGCGGGTGCCTTCACGCCGACGGAAATCGTCAATGCGTGGGAAGCGGGCGCCGACGCGGCCAAGGTCTTCCCCGCCGAATTCTTCGGTCCCGCCTACATCAAGTCCATCAAGGCCCCGCTGCCGCACATCGAATTGCTCCCGACCGGCGGCGTGAACGCCGAGAACGTCGGCGAATTCCTCAAGGCGGGCGCCTTCGCCACCGCCGCCGGCAGCTCCCTCGTGGAGGCCAAGGCGCTGAAGGAAAAGAACTGGGCCGCCATCACCGCCCGCGCCCGCGCCTTCGCCGCCGCCGTCGCCGTCGCCGCGGTCAAGTAAGCGGATCCGGTGCGTCGCCCGAGGCAAGGCGGCGCGTTGCCGTCGCACCCTCCTCGACGCTCCGCCTCAACGGCCGCGGGCCGCCGCGCGGCCGAGTCGGTCCGCCAAGGCGGCGAACGCGGGTTCCGACGGAACCCGTTCCGCGATGATCTCGCGGTAGCCACCTTCGTCGAGCGTGCGCAACCGCGCGTACACGTTGCGTCCGGCCTCCGCCGGATCGCCCGCTTCGCTCAGCCACGCGACCCGCCCGCCCAGCGCCGCCAAGCGGGGATCCGCGGGACGGGCGAGAAACAAGTACGCCACCCGACGACCCGCCGCCAGTGCATCCGCAGGCTCGATGCGGCTGACCAGGCGCAGCCGGGTGCCAGGACTGTAATGCCGCGCGAGCAGCCCGGGCGCGCGCTGCGCCCGGGCGGTCCTCCCGCCCCGCCGCCGCGAACCCGGCAGCACGCGGGCGCGCCGCACGGAAACCGGGACGCCAAGCACCTCCGCGATCTGCTCCGCCGAAATGGCTCCCGGCCGCAGCACGCAGGGGCGAGCCGGGTTGCGCACGTCGACGATCGTGGATTCCAGTCCGACTTCGCACGGTCCGCCGTCGAGAATGTGCTCGATGCGATCTCCCAAGCCGCGCTGCACGTGCTCCGGAAGGGTCGGGCTGACGTAGCCAAAGGGGTTCGCACTCGGAGCCGCGAGGGGCAGACCACACTGGCGGAGAAGATCACGGAAGACCGGATGGCGCGGCACGCGGACCGCCACCGAATCGAGTCCGGCCGTCACGATCGCCGGCACCACCGCCTTCTTCGGCAGCACCAGCGTCAGCGGCCCCGGCCAGAACGCCCGCGCCAAGGCTCGCGCCGCCGGATTCAACTCCGCCACCGCCGCCGCCGCCGTGACGGTGGCCACGTGCACGATCAGGGGATCCTCCGGAGGACGCTCCTTCGCGGCGAAGATTCCCGCACAGGCATCCGCATCCAGCGCGTTGGCCGCCAGGCCGTACACGGTCTCAGTCGGCACGGCCACGAGGCCTCCCCGCCGCAGAACGCCGGCCAATCGCCGGAGGGCGGTGCGCGAGGGACGGTGCAGGGTCGCAGGCATCGCGGCTCAGGCGGAGGGCGAAGTCGGTGGCAGAAAACGGGCGATGTCTGGCAGCTCAATCGTGCGCCGATCGTTCTGGCGCCGCTCAAAGTACGCTTCGGCCGGCGGCTCGTCATCGTCCGCATCCGCCGGCGATTCCTCCCCGCCCTCGTCGTCTTCGCCGAATTCATCAGTGAACGTAATCTCGGCACCGGGCGCGAGTTCCCGCGCGATCGCCAAGTCCGATCCTTCCTCGAAGACCTGCGAAAGCCGCCGCGCCTCCGGTTCCAGCACCATCACCGGATTCTTCACCCGGCCCTGCTTCACGAACTCAAACAGCGCCGGCATGAACGCGTCCCGATACCGCGCCTGAAAGTCGCTCATCCACTTGTTGGGTACGCCTTCGCGGCCCGCAAGCAGGACGACATCGCTGAAATGAATGCAGGCGTCGAACCACGGGCGGATCGCGGGATCATGCGCGTGCGCGAGGCTGCAATTGACGACGGTGATGATGCGGGCGAGGTCCACCGGGTGACCGCGCAGCCAGTCGCGAAACGACTCGATCTGGTCGACCGGATTCCGCCGCCCGTCGGCCACGATGAAGAGGTGCGTGAAGTCAGCCGATTCGCCGCGCGCCAGTCCCGGGATCTCCAAGGTGAAGCCGCCGCGGCCCCACGACCAACGCACCACCCGCCCCAGTCGCGTCTCGCATTCGGAGGCGCCTTCGGCGTCGGGCAGGGCCGTCACGGCCCGGTCGTTGGCCGCCAATCCGTCGGCGATGAGGTCGCAAAGCACCGCGCGGCGTCCGGAGCCCGGGGCACCGAGCACGAGGTAAACCAGCGGTCGAGAAGAGGAAGCCATGAAGGAATGAGTCTCGGGAAACGGCCGCCGCAAGCGGCCGACCGGCCGCAGCGCAGCGAGCCCTCAGAGGGCGAACGAGCGATTCTGCCCGGTGTCGCGCATCCAGTGATCGACGAGGACAAGCGCCGTCATCGCCTCGACGATCGGCACCGCCCGCGGCAGCACACAGGGATCGTGGCGGCCCTTGCCCTGAAGCTCCACCGGCCGACCCTGCACATCCACGGTCGACTGCACGCGCAGGATCGTCGCGGTGGGCTTGAACGCGACGCGGAAGATCAGTTCCTCGCCGTTGCTGATGCCACCCTGCGTCCCGCCACTGCGATTGGTCGCCGTACGAATGACCCCCTCGCGGGTCTCGAAGACGTCGTTGTGCTCGGAACCGCGCAGGCGCGTGCCGGCGAACCCGCTGCCAATCTCAAAGCCCTTCGTCGCCGGCAGCGACAACATCGCCTTCGCCAAATCGGCCTCAAGGCGGTCAAAGACCGGCTCGCCGAGCCCGACGGGCAGCCCGCGCACCCGGCATTCAATCACGCCGCCCACCGAATCACCTTCACTGCGCACCGCCTTGATCCGCTCCACCATCGCCGCCGCCGTCGGCGCATGGGGGCAACGCACCGGCGAAGCCTCGACATCCGCCAGCGTCGGAAACGACTCGAGGCCACCGTCCGGAATCGCCAAGTCGTGGATTTGGGTCACGAACGCCCGGATCTCCACGCCTCCCCGAACCACCAAAGATGCCAAGAGTTTGCGGGCAATTGCGCCCGCCGCCACCCGTCCGATCGTCTCGCGCGCCGAACTGCGTCCGCCGCCGTTGGGATCCCGGATGCCAAACTTCGACTGATAGGTGAAATCGGCATGCGAGGGGCGAAACTTGTCCGCCATCTCGGCATACGCACTCGAGCGCTGGTCATGGTTCCGGACCCATAACGCGATCGGTGTCCCGGTGGTCCGGCCTTCGTACACGCCGGACAGAATCTCCACGGCGTCGGCTTCCTTGCGGGGCGTGACGATGTCGCTCTGCCCCGGCCGGCGCCGATCCAGCTCCGCCTGAATCTCTTCGGCGGTGATGGGCAGGCGTGGGGGGCAGCCGTCGATCACCACGCCGATGCCCGGCCCGTGGCTTTCGCCCCAGGTGCTGATCGTAAAGAGTTTTCCGAAGGAATTCGGCATGCCCTCCCTCGACGGTGCCGCCGGCGGCGAGACCGGGCAAGTGAGAACTCCGACGAGCCCACCTGCACCGGCAAAGCATCGGCAGCCGATATCGCCGTTTACAAGTTCAGCGGAACTCCTTCCACTGAGGGCGAAAAGAGGCAGCGGCCTCCGCCAACGTCCTTCCCGCCCGCACCATGCTGCGTCTCACGCTCCTCGTCGGCCTGCTCCTGCCCCTCCCGGCGGCCTTTGCCCAGACGCCACCCGCGGCCAACAGCGCCCCCGCCGCGCCGGAGGTGATGATCGACCAGATCAAGCTCGCCGACGCCCCGCTCGACACGGTCCTGCAGCTGCTCGAACAACTGACCGGCCGGGTCATCATCCGCCCCGCCACCCTGCCGACCGCGAACTACACGCTGGTCATCACCCGCCCAATGCCAAAGAGCGAGGCCATCCTCGCCCTCGAGACCGCCCTCGCCATGAATCAGGTCGGGGTCGCGCCGATGGGTGACTCCTTTCTCAAGGTCGTTGCCCTCCCCAGCCTGCGCACCGAGGTCCCGCGGATGCTCCTCGGCCGCGCCGCCGACCTGCCGTCCAGCGGCACCGTCATGGCCAAGGTGTTCCAATTCGACTTCCTCCGCGCCAACGAGTTCGTCCCGCAACTCGCCCAACTGCTCAACCCGCAGCTCGGCGGACCCATCCTCTTCGAGAAGACGAACGCGGTGATGATCACCGACTCCGTCAGCACGCTGCAGCGCATCGAGGCGCTGGTCGCAGAGCTCGACAAGCCGGTCACCGCCAACCTCGCCCCAAAGTTCTACCAGCTGCGTTTCGCCAAGGCCTCCGTACTGGTCAACCAACTCCGCACCACCCTCCAAGGCGTGGTCCAGACGCAGCTCGGCTCGGCCACCACCTACTCGGCCGACGACCGCACCAACCAGGTAATCCTCATCTCGGACCCGCGCCAGCACGCGTTCTTCGACGACCTCATTCGCCAGCTCGACGTCAAGGCCGACCCGAACACGCGCAACGAGGTCATTTACCTGCGCCACGCGGCCGCCAAGGACGTCGCCTCGCTGATCAGCCAGCTCGTCAGCGGTCAGAACAAGGCTTCCTCCACCGCCGGCCAGCAGTCCGTCCGACCCGGATCGGTCGCCACCGCCGCCAACGCCGCCCCCACAGCCAACGCGGTCGCGAGCGCGCCCGCCGCGCCCGTCGTCACCGGGCTGATGGACTCAACCACCGAATTCAGCAGCATGGTCACGGTGCTGCCCGACGAGCGCTCCAACGCCGTGGTGATCTCCGGCACGGTCGACGACATCCGCATCATCCGGGAGCTGGTCGAGAAGATCGACGTGCTGCTCGCCCAAGTCCGCATCGAGGTCGTCATCGCCGAAGTCACCCTGAGCGACGAGGCCTCGACCGGCATCGAGGAGCTGGGGCTCCGGATCCAGGGCGACAAGCTGGTCGGCTTCAACGCCGCGCTCGCCGGACCCAGCATTGCGGCCAACAACGGCACCATCACCCGCGGACCCGGGACCAGCGGCGGGCGCGACCTCGCGGCCGAAATCTCGATCCAAGCCACGCCGCGCAAGGGCAACACAAACATCCTCTCCGTGCCGGCCATCGTGACCACGCACAACAAGGAGGCGCGCTTCTTCGTCGGCGAATCCCGGCCAGTCATCAGCAGTTACCTCTCCGACGGCGCCAACATGGGCGGCGGGGCCACCGCCTCCTTCGGGGGCTACCGCAGCACCGTCGCGCAACAGGAGATCGGCATCGAGCTGAAGGTGAAGCCGCTGATCGGCAACGACGGCTCCGTGCAGCTCGACATCAAGCAGAAGGTTGAGGATGTCCTCGGCAACATCACCATCGACAACAATCCGCAGCCCCGCATCGGCAAGCGGGAGACCGAATCCTTCGTCAGCGTGAAGAGCGGCGAAATCGTCGTCCTCGGCGGCCTCCAACGCGACTCGCAGAGCCGCAGCACCAGCCGCCTCGGTCCGATCCCGATTCTCGGCGACCTCTTCGGCAGCCGTCGTCGCGAGAAGGGCCGCACCGATCTGGTCTTCTTCGTCCGGCCTTACGTCCTCCAGAACAGCGAGGCCGACAACGCTGAACCAATGTCGCGGCTGGAGGGCAACCCGCAGAAGGAGGCCGTGCTCCGCGCGCTTCGGCCCGCGGGTTCGTCCTCCCCGAGTCCGTGAGGCCGCACTCCCCCGCCCGCCACCGGCCGTCCGCGTCCTGAAGCCCGCCGCCCTCGCCCGCGATGCCGCTGCCCCCGCTTCTTTCCGCGCCGCTCCCCCCCGCCCTCGCCGAGCGTCTGACCGCCGACCAGCAGCAGGCCGTGGCCGAGACGCCGCGCGGCGGTCGCATCGCGCGCCTCGCCGCTGACCTCGGTCTCGACGAGTCCGCCGCCCTCGCGCTCGTCGCCGAGGCGGCCGGCCTCACGGTTGCCTCCAATCTCGAGGCCGATCCGCTCGCCCGCGGCCTTCTTCCCGCCCGTCTCGTCCACGACTATCAGGCGATCCCCATCCGCGTGGAGAGCGAGGCCGATGGCAGCGACCGCGGCGAAGCCGACAGGGCCGAAAGGCCGACGGCCGAGGAGTTGGCGGGCACCCCCCTGCACCTCGCGACGGCGTGGCCGGCGGACGAGGCAATGCAGGACTGGCTGCGGACCTTCACCCCGCGGCCGCTGGTCTGGCACCTCGCGGTGCCGGAACGGGTTCACCAGCTCATCATCGAGAACTTCGGCGTGGGCTCCGGTTCCCTCGACGATGGCGACGAGGGTTACCTCGCCCCTGAGGCCGTGGCCGCGCCCGTCGAAGAGGCGGTGGACGAGGACGCGGCCGTGGTCCGCTTCGTCACCGACGTGATCGCACAGGCGGTGACCGACAACGCCACCGACATCCATTTCGAGCCGCAGGAGGGCCAGCTGCGCATCCGCTACCGCGTCGATGGACTGCTCGTCCCCGTCCCGGTCCCGGAGAACCTGCTGCGCTTTCAGGACGCCATCATCTCGCGCCTGAAGATCATGGCGCGGCTGAACATCTCCGAGAAGCGGCTGCCGCAGGACGGACGCATCAACTTCAAGGCGGCCGGCACGACGCTCGACATCCGCGTTTCGACGATCCCGACAATCTACGCCGAGTCGATTTCCCTCCGCCTCCTGAACCAGAAGAAGGAGGCGTACACGATGGAGCGGCTGGGCATGAGCCCGGAGGAGCAGGCCGCCATCATGCACGTCCTCGACTTCCCCCACGGCATCGTACTCGTCACCGGGCCCACCGGCTCCGGCAAGTCGACCTCCCTCAACGCCTTTCTCCGCAAGATCAACTCGACCGACCTGCGGATTGTCACGATCGAGGATCCGATCGAATACGAGGTCCCCGGCGTAAACCAGATGCAGGTCCGCCCCGAGATCGGCCTCTCCTTCGCCGGAGCCCTGCGGCACGTGCTGCGCCAGGATCCCGACGTCATCATGGTCGGCGAGATCCGCGACCGCGAAACCGCCGACATCGCGATCCGCGCCTCGCTCACGGGTCACTTGGTGTTCTCGACGCTGCACACCAACGATGCGCCAGGCGCGATCACGCGCTTGATCGACATGGGCATCGAGCCCTTCCTCGTCGCCTCGGCGATCGAACTCGTCATCGCCCAGCGCCTCGTCCGCCGCCTCTGCCCCGAGTGCTCGCGACCGGAGCCGGTGCCGAAACTCAAGCTCCGTGACACGCTCGCGATCCTTGGCGTCGATCCCGCCGAAGCCGACGCCGTCACGACACTCAAGGCACCGGTCGGGTGCGACCGCTGCCGTGGGACGGGCTACCGCGGGCGCATCGGCATTTTCGAAATCCTCCGTCCGAACGACGAGCTGCACGAACTCGTGCTCAAGCGGGAGAGCACCCGCGCCCTGACGCAATGCGCGCGGCGGCATGGGATGAGGACCCTTGAGCAAAGCGGCTGGGAGAAGGTGCGGGCCGGGCACACCACCCTTGATGAAGTGCTGCGGGTGGTCACGGTGACCGACAAGTAGGAACCGCCTCGGCTCCGACCGCGCCATGCCTCGATTCACCTACTCCGGCCGGGACCGTGCCGGCGGCAGCGCGGGCGGGGAAATCGATGCGGCGTCGCGCCGCGACGCGCTGCGCCTCCTCGCGGCGCGGGGCCTGACCGTCTCGCGCGTCGACGAGGTCGCCGTCCGGGGAGGACGGGCGGCGGGCGGAGCCTCCGCCGGCCAGGCGACGGGCGTCGCGCGGCGGACCACCGGGGCGGCGTCGGGCGGCGGCGCCGTGACGCCGGGCCGCCGGGAGCGACTGCCATTCCTCGTGGCGCTGGAGGACCTGACCTCCTCGGGACTGTCCGCCGGTGAGGCGCTGCGCCTGCTCTCGCTCCGGATCAAGGAACCGCGGCTCCGCCAACTCTGCGTCCGGCTCTGGGAACGCGTGGGAGAGGGGGCATCCCTGTCCGGCGCGATGGCCTCGATGCCCGAGGTTTTCGATGCGTCCACGCAGAACCTGATTCAGGCGGGCGAGGCCACGGGGTCGCTCAACGAGGTGCTCAAGCGCCTGATCGCCCACCTCACCGAGCAGCGCGACCTCCAGCGGCAACTCGCCTCCGCGCTCGCCTACCCCCTCTTCATGATGGTCGTGGCGGGCGGGGTGATCCTCTTCTTCCTGTTCTTCCTCCTGCCCCGGTTGCAGACCCTGCTCTCGTCGCTCGGTGGCGAGTTGCCGACCTCGACGCAGATCCTCGTCTCGGTCTCGGAATTCGCCCTCCGCTACGGCATCATCGTCGCCGGGGCGGCCGTCTTCGGTGCAATCGCAACCTGGCGCTGGTACCAGACGGAGATCGGGCGCGCCGCGACCGACGCGCTGCTGCTGCGGCTGGCCCCGACGCGCGCGTTCGCCGTCTCGCGCACCGTCCTCGCGATCGCGCAGACCCTGAGCGTGCTGCTGGAGAACGGCATCACCACGGCGGAGGCGCTGCGCATGACCGGCCGGCAGATCACCAACCGCGTGCACCGCGCCGCCTTCGAGGACGCGACCGCCCGGGTCCTTGAGGGCGAGTCGCTTTCGAACGCGTGGGGCCGGACCCGCTGCTTCCCCGATCTCGTGCTCGATCAACTGGCGGTCGGCGAGAACACCGGCAACATCGTGCCCGCGCTGAAGAAGGTGGCGGCGGCGTACCAGGATCGCATCACCCGCCAGCTGCACCTCTTCACGCGCGTGATCGCCAGCGGAGTCCTGCTCACCGTCTTCGCGTTCGTCGGCTTCATCGCCTACGCGATCGTGAGCGCGGTCTTCCAACTGAGCGCCTCCTTCCAGATGTAGCCGGGAGGAGGCCGAGACCCGCGGACGAGCGGGGTCAGGGCAACTCGTAGACCTCGACGAGGACCACGCCGGCGGAGGAGTCGACGCCGCTCACCTGAATGGTGTACCCGCCCGGGGCGAGCGTCAGGGCCAGGGCGGCATCGCGCGAACCGGCGGTCAGCGGGAACGCGCCCACGGAGGTGCCGAACGCGCCCAGGGCGGCGGATCCATCCCAGTTGTCGTTCTGCATGATCCGGGCGCCGGCGCTGTTGAACACCTCGATCCGGGGGTCGGTCATCGGGTCCGTGACCTCGAAAGCGCTGAGGGAGGGTCCGACGGCGCGGATGAGCACGGACTTGGCCGCTCCCGGACCGACGCTGAAGCCGGCGATGAGGATTTGTCCCGCGTCGACCTGGGTGCGCGCGGAAAGATTGATGAAACGCACGGATGCGTTCGCGAGCGCGGCGTCATAGACCTCCACCATGCCATTGCCGGTGCCGTTGGCCGCACCGCTCACTTGGGCGGTGTAACCCCCGGCGGCGAGCGACGATACCACGACTGCGTCCTTGCTCCCGACCGGCAGCGCGAAGCCACCGTAGGCGCTGCCGTTGTCCCCGCTCCAGTTGTCATTCGACGCCACCAGCGGGGTCCCGGTCGCGGCGCTGCGCACCTCGAGCACCGGATCAGCCAGCGTCGAGGGCACGCCGAAACTCCCGAGCGTCGGGCCGATGCCGCGGATCGCGAGTGCCTTGGATCCCGTCCCGGCCGTGACGAAGCCGGCGATCAGCGACTTGCTGCCAAGGCCGACGAAGGAGCGGACCGACAGGTTGGTGAGGCGCGCCGGGCTCGCCGACGCGCTCACGGCGAGGATCGTGCCGATGCTGTCCTCGGAGCCGTTGGCATTGCTCACCGTGCAGAAGTAGATGCCCCCCGTCGCGGCGGAGGCATTGGAGAGGACCAGAATCGGTCCCGTTGCGCCCGCCACGGGTGCCACCCCGGCGTTGGAGATTCGCTTCCACTGGTAGGCGAGTGAGGGACCGGTGGCGACGACGTTCAGGATAACCGTCTGTCCAAGGCCCGCCGACACGGCGGCCGGGGGCTGCGTGACGATGGACGGCGGGGTGACGGGAGCGGCGACCTGGAAGGCGAATGTGGCCTCGGCCTGGTTCCCGTTCGAATCGGTCGCCTTGACCGAGATCGTCGTGCTGCCGGAGTCGGCTCCCGGCGTGAGCGTCAGCGTCGAACCGGAAAGCGAGGCGGTCGCCACCGCAGAGTTGGAACTGGTGACGGTGAAGGCCATGACCCCCGGCGCGCCGGCGGCTGGATAAGCCGAGATGCGGCGCACGTCCCGGACGGTGAGCAGATTGGCGGCGGTCAGGTTCGCCCCGGCCGCGTAGTTGTAGAGCGGGAAGTCGTCGCTGCTGCGCGGCAACGCTGCGATGGCGTCGGCCACCGTCATGCCCGTGCCGAGGACGCGGGCGAAGACGGTGAATCCACCGTTCTGGTTGTTCAGGTTGGCGCTGTTGTCCCCGAGATTGATGAACCACTCGCTCGTGGCGCTGTTCGGATTTCCCCCGAGCTTGGCCATCGCCAAGGTTCCCCGCGTATTGGAAATCTTGTACTCGTTCACGACCGCCGGGAAGGTGGGGATGTGCTCGATTGGCAGGCGGGAGTAGTAGCCGCCAGCCTGAATCACGAATGCCGGAACCGACCGGTGGACGATCGTGTTCGTGTAGCGGCCCGCGTCGATGTATTGGAGGAAGTTTTCCACCGTCTTCGGCGCGTCCTCCGCCAACAACTCGATGTTGATGCGACCCAGCACGGTGTCGATCTGGGCCAGCGATCCCTTCACGCCCGGCAGGCCGAAGTGATTGCGCAGGTCGATGCCGACCGGCGCCCCCCGGAAGGCGGAGGACTGCGTGGGGATGGCCTGCGTGACGGTGGGGGTCGTCTGCGCCCGCAGTCCGACGCAACCGAGCAAGAGAAGGGCGAGAGACCGCACGAGGAGACTCATGGTCATCACGCTGGAAAGCGGCGCCCCGCCCGCCAAGCCGCAAGTTGCGGGAAGTGCGCGGCGGCTGGGCGCCATGCAGACCCGACCCGGCCGGCACTCCGGTCCGGGTCACACGGCGTTCGCCGGTGGTTTGGCGCCGCTAAGGCTGGACTTCGTACACTTCGATCAGACCCTCGCCCGTGCCGTTCGCCACCCCGCTCAGTTGCACGGTGTAGCCGCCCGGCGGGAGCGAAATCATCAGCGCCGCATCCTTGCTGCCCGGGGTAAGCGCGAAGGCCCCCACCGTCGGAAACACCGCCTCGAGCGAGGGGGACCATGAGTCATTCTCCGCGATCTTCATCTCGCTCGAGTTGAACACCTCGAGCTTCGGATCCGCCAGGGCTCCTGACACGTCGAACAGCGCGAGCCTGGGCCCAATGCCTCGAATCAAGAGGGTCTTTGGAGACGTGCCCGCGATGGTGACGCCGGCGATCAGGATGTCCGCACCCGTCCCCACGCGATTGCGCGCCGAGACATTCGTAAGACGCGGCGAGACGCCCGACCCCGCATCGTAGGCCTCCACAATGACCGCACCGGCTCCGGTGCCGGTGATCTGCGCGGTCCGGCCGCCCGACACCGCACTGACCAACGCGGCATCACGGCTGCCCGCCGACAGGGGGAACGCCCCCACCGAGGCAAACGAAGCAGCCAGGCTGGAACCACCGCCCCAGTCCTCATTGTTCGCCACCGCTGCGGGTCCATCGAAGAGGGCGAGGCGCGGGTCGTCCATCGTCGCGGGCACCCCGAACGCCGCGAGGCCCGGACCCACCGCGCGCACGAGCACCGACTTCGCGCCGCCCGCCATGTTGAAGCCGACAATCAGGGTCTGGCTCGCGGCAAGACTCGTGCGCACCGAGACGTTTGAAATCCGGCTCGCCACCGCGGGAATGACCGAGAGCGTCGCCGCCGCGCTCTCCACCGATCCCGCCGCGTTGGATACGGTCACGGTGTAGGCCGCCGCATCCGTCGCCTGCGCGGACGGCAGCGTCAGGCTCGGGTTCGTCGCGCCGACGATCGCCGTGCCCGCCTTCCGCCACTGGTAACTCAGGGGCGCGGTGCCGCTCGCATCAAGCGACAGCGTGACGCGCGCGCCTTCCACCACGGTCTGCGTGAGCGGGGCAGTGATGATCGTGGGGGGCTGCGCCGTCACGACCGTGAGGGTCGCCGGCTGGCTCGTCACCGAGCCCCCCGAACCGGTCACCACCACCCGGTAAGCCCCCGCCGACGAAGCGCTCACGCTCGGGAGGTTGAGCGTCGAAGCGGTCGCCCCGGAGATGTTCACCCCGTCCTTGGTCCACTGATACGAAAGCGTGCCCTCGCCCGTTGCCGCGACGGTGAAGCTGGCCGGTCCGCCGGCGTTGACGGAGAGGCTGGCCGGCTGGGTCGTAATGGCGGTCGGCACGACGGCGCCGCCCTGCACGCTGATCGTGAGCGTATAGATGCGGTCGCCGCCGTTGCCCCGCTTGCCCGTGCTGTTCCAGCCGCGGATCGACAGGTTGTAGGTGCCGGCCTGAGTCGGCGTGCCGGTGATTACGCCGCTGGAGTCGTTGAGCAGGTCCCCTGCCAGTCCCGGGATCGAGAGCCCCGGCGGCAGCGCCCCGCGCACTTCGTAGGAAGCCGGGGAGGTCGGAGCGCCGACCAACGCAAACACCATCCCAAAGGATTGCCCAACGGTCGCGGTGGCCGGCGACGGCGGATTCGTCGAAAGCTGCGTGGCTCCCGCCAAGGTGTGGTAACCGCCGAGCGCGGCAACCGTGACTGCGGAGCGGAGCAGCGCGCCGGCCGGGCTGCCGGCCGAGAACTCCGTCGTGCCGAGCACGCGCAGGAGCGGGGAACGCTGCAGCAGGAAGGTCAGGAGGGACGCCGGAAGATACATCCAGCGGAAACGCTGCCAGAGGGCGATCGTGGTCATGGGAGTGGGGAGGGGAAGGAAGAGAGACGGACGGCGGGGCAGTTCGGACGGGACCCTTAGTTGCAGCCGCAGCCGCTGCCGCCGACGGACCGGCCGCCGGTGCTCGCCTCGCGGGAGAAGTAGATGTGCTCGCTCATCGCCTGCGCGAGGGGATCACGGTCCGGACGCATCGGGTAGCTGCTCAGCGTCGCGCGCTCCCACGGTTGCACCGCGGTGCAGCCGGACGTGCCAAGGGCCGCCAGCACAAGAACGGTGCGGAGGAGTGTGGGGGAAGACTTCATGGACGGAAGAGGTGAGGCGTCGGGAGGATCGAAGGGGGGCGAGGCGACGGCACGAGATCCTGCTCAGCGCGCTTCATCCAGCAACTGACGCACGTGCGCCCGGAGAGCGCGCTCGGTTGACTCGCCTTGGAAACCTTCGTGCACGAACCGGACCACACCCTTGCGATCGATCAGGTACGTGGTCGGCATCTTCGGCACCCGCACCCGCTTCACGAGGCGCTGCTGCGCGTCGCGCACCGTCGCGAACGAGGGCTGCAGCCGCGAGAGGAACGCCTCGTAGGCCGACTTCTTCTCATCCACGCTCACGCCCAGCACGGTCACGCCCTCCCCTCCCCACTCGCGCTGCAGCGCGCCGAGCATGGGGAACGAAGCCTTGCAGGGCGCACACCACGAGGCCCAGAAATCAAGCACCACCACGCGGCCCGCCGTCGGCGCCGCGGCGAGATCGCCCTCCAACGCGAAATCCCCGAGCGGAGGCAGCGGATCGCCGACACGGAGTTGCGCCCGGGCGTCCGTCGTGGCCGGGATCAACGCCTGGAAGAAGCCCAAGAGCACCGCCAGCCGGCGGAGCCGCAACGTCCGCTCGAGTATCCGCACCCCCAAGGCTAGACTCATCGTCGGCAAGGCTGCATCAGGTGACTTCATAACGGTAGAATCCCCGGCTCTGGTGGCGCGCCCGCTGGGTCAGGATCCGCCCTTCCGTCCCGTAGGTCTCGCCGATCAGCCGCAACCCGGCCTCCGCGCCCAGGACAAACGCGGACGTGGAGAGCAATCCCGCCTGCAGGCAACTCGGCGCCACGATCGTCACCTGCACGCAGCCATTCGCCACGGGCCACCCGGTGCGCGGATCGATGATGTGGCCGAAACGCCGTCCGTCGATCGTGATGCCGCGCTGGTAGTCTCCGGACGAGGCGATGCCGACGTTCACCGCCGCCACGCTGCCGCGGGCGGAGCCCGGCGCGGCCGGATCCTCCAGCCCCACATGCCACGCGGGCCGGCCGGGCGGCTGGCCCACCGCGCGAATGTCATGCCCAAAATCCACCAGCAACGCGGCCAGGCCGTGCTCGATCCCCAACTGCGCCACCGCATCCACGGCGAACTCTTTGCCCCACCCGCCGAAATCCAACGCCATGCCCGCAAGCGGAAGCTGCACGCGACACGGCTCGCGCCGCACCTTGTTCCAACCCACCAAGCGCTGCGCGGCCGCGACCTCCTCCCGCGTGGGAACGCGCGGCGCCGGGTCCGAGAAGCGCCAGAGCCGCAGCAACGGCAGCGCCGTCACGTCAAGGATGCCCTGCGTCATGAAATGCACCGAGCCGCACAGCGTCAGCATCTGGTCCATCTCCGCATCGACCTCCACCCAGTCGCGCCCCGCGGCGGCGTTGATCCGGCTCAGCGCGCTCTCCGGTCGGAAGCGCGAATAGCGCGCCTCGAAACGCTCCACCCACGCCTGCGCCGCCCGGACAAAGGCCTCGGCCCGGGCATCCTCCGCGCAGGCGAACTGCAGCGAGCAGTCCGTGCCGAGGGCGCGCCACACCACCGTGCGCAAGGGTTGCTCCGCCCCGGTCGCAACCGGGGCGGGCGTAACGCGGGCGGCGGCGGGGCTGAGGATCATGGGGGCGGGCGCGAGGCTACCAGACCACCGTGGCCCCGACCGTGAGCACGTCCGCGTCGGCATACGCCGCCGCCGGGGTCTTGCCGTCACGTCCGCGCATCGTGTAGCGCTCCACCGTGGCATCCAGCGTCAAACGCTCCGGACGCACCGTCCAGATCGCCTTCAATCCCGCCGTCGTCGTGCTCATCTCCGACAGGCGGTAGTCCGCCGAATAAAAGGGCGCCCGGCCCGTCGTGAAGGATCCCGGCACGATCGACGTGCCATCCAGCGAGAGGCGGTAGAAATCCGCCGCGCCCTGCCGGTAGTAACGCACCGCCGGCCGGACGATCAGGCGCTCGCCGATGGACTGGAACCACGCCAACTCCAGAGTATGGCTGCGGATGCCAAAATCGTCGCGGTACACCCGATAGCCGCCGTCCAGCGCCCCTTTGAACTCCGGCAAAGCCAGGTTGAGTCCGCTGAAGAGGATCCACTTCTCCCGCCGATCCGGCCGGTTCTCCGGAAACGTCAGCGGCAGCGACAGCCCTGGCAGCAGTTCCGTGCTCTTCTGAATGATCTTGTAGGGATCCGACAGATAACCGCGGGCCACCCCGCGCGTCACGTTGACTGAAACCGAGGTCCGCGGATTGAGCAACTGGGTGACACCGACCACCACGTCGTCGCCGGTCTTGACCTGCGGCGTGGGCAGGAAGCGGGCGGTGATGTCGTCATCGACGCGCGCGTAACCGACCAGCAGCGTGGTGTTCTTTTCGTTGAACTCCGTCCGCGTATTGAGCGACCAGCCGTCGGATATGTAATCGCTCTCCCGACTGTTCGCGTAGCCGAGCGCAACCGTGGTCGCGGCCAGCGCGTGGGTCACATCGATCGACCACGCCTCGCGCCGGTCGGTGAGGTAGGCCATCGGAAGCGGAGCACCTGGCCTGGCCGCCGGCTGGCCCGTGGGCGAGGCCCCGACGATCGTGTCGACCAGCCCGGTGACCTTCAGCTTCGTGGCCACGCCGAGCTCGCGCTCGGCGAGCGCATAGTGTGAATCGACCCGGATTCGTCCGGGGTCCTCCTGCCAAGTCTGGAATTTGTAGCCGAGTTGCCCCTGCGCGCGCGAGTCCCGGGGGGCCAGCCACAGGAGCAGGAGCGCGGCGAGAACCGCACGCCCCCGGGTGAGCCCGCGCGAAGACAAACGGCCCGGCGTCCGCCGCGGCAGGGAGAGTGAGGGGAGCGCCATACGGGATCTCTGCGAACTAAGGCACTCCGGGCTAAATCTCAAGCCACCCCGCAACGGGGATCCACCTCATGCCCGGCCGCCACCCCACTCCACCGCCGCCGGCGCGGCAAGACGCCCGCGCGGCCCAACGCTCGCGGGGCACGACGCATGCCGCCGTGGTTCTCCCACACCGCTCGCGGCGAATCTCGCCCGTGACTTCGGGCGGTTCGGACGAGGAACGCGCCGCGGGACCGGAACCGCAGGCCGCGCGGGGGATCACTTCCGCAGGGCCTCGACCGAGGTGATCCGGAAGACCGCCTCCAGTTCCTGCGGACGGCTCGGGACCGTCGACAGCGAAAACTGCTCGAAACCGATGTAGGGCGCACGCTCCGTCAGCTTGAAGTAAAACGATTGCAGATTTGCGTAGTCCGCGCGCCGGGCGCGGAACTCGATCGAATGGAGCGCAAACTCGTTGGTCCGCTCGGAGCGGGCCGCATCGATCTGTCGGTTTCCGGTGATCCCGGCGGCGGCGGCGAGGTCCGAGACTTCCGCCGTGAGCTTGACCGCATCGAGCGACTTCGCGGGCTCAAGGTGTTCGATCGCGGATTTGGCCGAGGCTTCGATGCGCTCGCGGCGTTCGAGCCACTGCGTCTGCACGGAGAGGTCGGTCGAGACGCGCCGATGCTCCTCCACTGCACCGCCGAGACGCCGGAGGAAACCGGAGCCCCAGATCGCCACGGCCAGCGCGACGAAGGCGGCGAGGAGCAACCGCTCCCGCAGCAACCGGCCCATGAATGCTTTGCGGAAGCGACGGATCATGGGGCCCTCCCCAGCGCCGCCAGCGCCTCCGGCTTGAACGTGATCACGAGCACGAACGTCGTCGTCGCATCGCGCAGGTCGTGCTTCGCCGCCTCGACCGACGCGATCGCCGGGTTTTCCCGCAGGGCGGCCTGATAGAGGGCGAGGTCGCCGCCCACCTTCGTCTGCGCCTCCACTTCAAGGGTGTGCAGTCCGTTCGTCGCCGTCCGGATGAATTGGACGGACACCGGCTTGGCGGTGCCGGGATTACCGGCCACGGTGACCAGCGAAATCATCTCGAAGGGCCGAAGGCGCTTAGTCGAGAGTTCCTCGATGCGGGTCGCAAGCGCCTGCTGGGACATGATGCGGTCGACGGCGGGTTGCTGCGCCTCGAGGCGGGCCAAGCGGCCGGCCTGCCAGGCTTTCAGGCCGACCAAGCTGACTTCGGCGAGCCCCAGCAGCGCCAGCGCGCCAAGTCCGGCGAGGAAGCCGCGCCACAGGAACACGGCCCGTCGTTGCGAGGCGCGCCGCGCGGCAAGTTCCCCCTTGTCCCGCACGTCCAATTCCGAGCCGTCCGTCAGCGGTAGGCTCAGGCGGTGGTCGCCCGCCAGCCAACCAGCCTCGCGCTCATCCCCGTCCGCCACCACCGGCACCGGTGCCGGAAGATCCGTCACGCCCGACCCGGTTGATCCGACCGCGCGCAGCAAACCGGTCCGGACCGCCCGGCGGTCGTCTTCAATCGCGTCCGCCGACACCGGCGCGGTCGCCACCCGCGAAGGCACCGGTCCCGGTTCGCCCCAGTGAACCGCCGTCAGTCCCGATCCGTCACCCAGCAGCACCGTGTGCCCGGGGCCGGGGTTGAGCCGGGTCGCCAGCGCGAAGTGCGGCACCACGCGGTCCGCCTCGGCCCACTGCGCCTGCTCCTCATCCGTGAAGCGCCGGCGAAAGGCGGCGAACACCAGCGCACACGCCGAGTCAGGGTGCCAGCAGTATCCAAAAAACAACTGCGCCACCGGAAACGGCGAGAGGAGTTCCAGCGCGAGTTCCACCTCCCGGGCCACCGCCGCGGCGCCCGCGGCGGCGTTCACCGGCACCGCCCGCACGAAGAAACGCGCATCCGGGAGGAGCACGACCCGGCTCACCGCCGCGGCGGGGGCGGCGGGCGCGGGGGGCGTCGCGGAAGTCGGTTCGAGGGCGAGGCTCACAGCGTGGTGTCCGGGGCGTGTGCGGCTGACAAAACCACGTTCTCCGTCATTTCCAATAGCGTAAACGGGTAGTTCAGCGATTTCCGGCGGTCGGCATCGGCCGCCGACGGCTTCTGCGATGGCGGAGCCTCCGGAGGCGGTTCGGCGCGGTCGCCCTTGCGCTTCCGGACCTCGACCGCGCGCACGGGTTCGGCCCCGCGGGGGGGGGCGACGAGCGCGGCGAGTTCATACCGGGTGCCGCCGCGTTCCACCTCCACCCTGACCCAGAGGGCAAGAACCTCCACGCTCCAGCCCTGCAGCGAGGCGGAGCCGCCCGCCACCGCCTGCGCCTCCTCGATCGTGCGGAAGAATCCCGGCCCGCGCCGCGCGTACGATCCGCTGCCGCCCAGGTAGTCGGCAAAGCGGCGTTGCTGTCCGGCGTCAAGGCGGCTCCGGGCCGCCAACGCCCCCGGCGCCGCCGCGTTGAGGTTGGGGGCCTGATAGCGATACAGCGACACGGTCTCGCGGAAACGCTGCCAGTTCGCATTGCGCCGACCGGCTTCGTCGTAGAAGAAGTCGCGGGCCACCGCAATCGCCGCCAGTTCCGAGAACGACCGCAGCGGGCGTCCCGGGGGCTGATAGGGAACGTCGCCGCGATCGTAGTCATCCGCCTCCGGCGCCCCCGCCGTCTTCGGCACGTAATCCGGCTGCATCCAGCCAAGGAGCGCATCCGTGACCCGCTCCGCGTCCGCTTCCCGCACGTCCCAGCTCTTGAACAGTTCCACCAGCGCCGGGCCGTCCAGCATCGGCAGGGAAAGCTTGCCGCTCTCGTCCTCGAAACGCACCCGAACCTTCGTGCCGGGCGCGGGCGCGAAGTCGGCGAACTCCAGCGGATCACCCCACCCCTCCGCCGGACTCCGCAGCGCACCCTGCACCTGCCGGAATTCCTCGAGCACACTCAAGGTCGTCTCCAGCGCCGACTGCGCCTCCCGCCGCAGTCGCGCAATGTCCGCCTCCCGGGTCTCCATCAAAAGGTCGTTGCCTGCCTTCTCCATGAACACCACCAGCGCCGTCGCCGCAAACATCAGCGCCACAAGCACGACGACGGTCACGGAACCCACGGGACGGCACCGGGCGAAGCGCGAAACGGAGGAGGGGGATGCAACGGGACGCATGCGATGCCTCGTTTCAGTAGGTGGGAATGCCTTCCACGGACGACGGTACCGTGATCACCGTCTCCTGAGTCGCCGCGCCGTGCTTGAAGGTGAGCCGCACCCGGCGCGGCGCATCGTACTGGTCTGCGTTCTCACGGTTGCGGCGGGGCGAGGATTCAGTCCGCCACGCCCGGGACTCCGCGTCGTAATAGTCGTACTGGATCGCGGTCACCAGCGGAGAAATCACCGTCTCGCGCGGCGGATCGTCGCCGAACCGGGTCTCGAGGCGCGACTGCCACAGGAGGACGAGCCCGGTGCCGTCACGCACCGCCAGCGCGCACACCACCTCCGGGAGAGGTTGCCCCGGCCACGCGATCAGGCGACTGCCATCGCGGAGTTCGAAGCGCAGCAGCGGCCCGCTGGACCCGCTGCGGGGACGCACTTCGCGCACGCCGATCCCGGGCTGGCCGGGTGCCGACTCCGGAGGCCAGACCGCCCGCCGCAACTCCCGCTCAAGGAACCGCGAGACCGCCCGGACGTGCTGGTCAAAGAGGCGCACCTCGCTCCGTCGTCCCCACAGTTCGCCCATCGAGAAGATGAAGGTGTTGAGCCCGACAAGGACGAGCCCCACCAGGGCCAGCGCCACGAGGATCTCCAGCAAGGTGAATCCGCGCGATCGGCGGGCGGAAAAGATGTCTCGCTGGGCGGGCGCGTTCATCGGGCCAGTTGTTCCTCCGCGATGCGCTCGATCCGCTTCCGCATTTCCGCGCGCCGTTCGTCCCGCTCGGCCGGCTCCGACCACGTGGGCCGGAGGAGGCGGAATTCCTCCTCGACCTCACCCCCCTTCGCCGGAGGAGCCTCCTCGAGACGGCACCGGAAGCGGACCGTGAACAGGTCCGGCAACTCGGTCGGTTCAATCTCCGCCCTCCATTCCACCCGCCGCCCTTCGCTCGATCGGAAATCGCCCCCCTCCTCCGCCTTGCGCCGATCCGGCTCCGCCAGCAACTGCTCGCGCGCAAAGCGCAGGTCATCCTGCTGCCGCACGCTGCGCGCCATGACCTGATAGGCGTTGAGCACGTTCAGGTAGGCGCCGCCCAGCACGGCCGCCGCCGTGGCGAAGATCACGAGCGCCGCCAGGACCTCCAGCAGCGTGAAACCACGGTCCCCGCCGCAGCCGCGGGAGGAGGAAGGCCGGGCGATCGGAGACACCGCGCGCATGCTCACCCCCGGCCCCCGGGCGACGCCGCTCCTGACAACACCGGGGCGCAGGTCCATGGATCGATCTGTAGGAACCGCGGCTCGCCCGCGCGGCTTTGGCGCAGTTGCACGCGGAAAGCCGAACACGTGCCGTCGGCGTAGAACGTCACGAACGGCAGCGGCTGCGTCTCGATCAGCGAGCCGCCGATCAGAACGGTCGCCCCGCCCGAGGTCCCGGCGCCGAGAAAGTCGATCAGCAGTTCGCCCTTCACCGGGACCGGGAAGCGCTGCGTCCCCTCGCGGGTCGAGGCGACGAACGCCTTGGCCTCGCCATCATAGGCGAGCCGGACGTCCTGCCCGCGCAGCAGCGCATAGCGCCGCGCCTCGGTGGCCGCCTTCCAGAAGATCTCCTCGGCGGAGCGTCCCCGCCCCTCCAGCAGCCGGCCTGCTCCCCCGACGAGGAGCGTGGCGAGCAGACCGAGCAACGCCAGCGCCAGCAGAATCTCAAGGAGCGTGAACGCCCGCCGCCGGCGCGAAGGCAATCGGGACTGCCGCGCGGCCGAGCGCATGCGCTCACCAGTTCCCAATGTCGTCGGCCGTTCCGTCCGCCTTGTCGGGGCCCTTCGACCAGAGATCATACCCAATCTTGTTCTTCACGGCCGGGTAGCGGTATTGATAGGGCTCCTGCCACGGATCGACCGGGAGTTTGCCGCCCTTGACCTCCAGGTAGGGCCCACCCCAGCGATCGGACTTGTTCGCCGGCGCGTTCACCAACGCCGCCAGACCCTCCGCGGTCGAGGGAAAGTCGCCCATGTCGAGCCGATACGCGGTCAGCGGGGTCTTCATCGTCGTCTGGACGAACATCTGGGTCACCTTGACCTGATTCCCGCCAAGGATGCCGGTCACGTTGCTCACCGCGAGGCCCACCAGCAGGCCGATGATCGCCAGCACCACCAGCACCTCGAGCAGCGTGAACGCACGGCGCAAGGCAGGGCGGGCGGCCGCCGGATGCGGCAACCCCGGACGAGTGACATGAGTTGGAAAGACGCACCGCATGCCGCCAGCCAACACACGCGCCCGCAGCCTGTCGAGTCGCGACCCGAACCCCGTTCCTCGCGAGGCGCAAAAACCTACTGCAAAACACCTGCCAAGCATCTTTCGCCCGTTGACAGCGGCGGAGGCTCCCGAAGACTTGTCTTCCGACGCTGCTTCGACCCGGAACGTCCCATGTCCACCCTCCTCGGCTACTTTTCCAACGACATCGGCATCGACCTCGGCACCGCCAACACCCTGGTGTACGTGCGGGACAAGGGCATCGTGCTGCGCGAGCCCTCGGTCGTCGCCATCGACACGCACACCCGTCATGTCCGCGCCGTCGGCGACGAGGCGAAGCGCATGCTGGGCCGCACGCCCGGCAACATCACGGCCATTCGTCCGATGAAGGACGGCGTGATCGCCGACTTCGACGTCACGGAGGCGATGCTGCGTTACTTCATCCGCAAGGTCCACAGCAACGCCCTGCGCGTCGCGCCGCGCGTCGTCATCGCGATCCCGTCCGGCATCACCGAGGTCGAGAAGCGCGCGGTCAAGGACTCGGCCACGCGCGCCGGCGCGCGGGACGTCATCACCATTCCGGAGCCCATGGCGGCGGCGATCGGCGTCGGTCTCCCGATCGATGAGCCCGCGGCCAACATGATCGTCGACATCGGCGGCGGCACGACGGAGATCGCGATCATTTCGCTCTCCGGCATCGTGTTCTCAAAGTCGATCCGCGTCGCGGGCGACGAACTCGACGCCGCGATCATCAACTACATGAAGCGGGCGTACAACCTGCTGATCGGTGAACGCACCGCAGAGGAGATCAAGCTCCGCGTCGGCTCCGCCTACCCACTCGACGAGGAGCTGACAATGGAGGTCAAGGGCCGCGACTCCGTGGCCGGTTTGCCCAAGACGATCTACATCACGTCGCAGGAGATCCGCGAGGCGCTGAGCGACACGATCGGTGCGATCGTCGATGCGGTCCGCACGACGCTGGAGCGCTGCCCGCCGGAACTCTCCGCCGACCTCGTCGACCGCGGCTTCGTGCTCGCGGGTGGAGGATCCCTCATCCGCGGGATCGACCGTCTGCTCAGCGACAAGACCGGGCTACCGGTGACCGTCGCCGAGGATCCCCTCTCGGCGGTCGCCAACGGCACCGGCGCGGTGCTCAACGACCTGAACTGGGTCATCCAGAACGTTTGAACCACGCCGCGGACGGCGAAGCGCCGGGCCGGCCCGCGACCGTCCCGAGACCGCCCGCCACCCGGTCCCGCGTCCCGTGCCGCCCCGCCGCCTCCTCGCCAGCCGGCCCTTCCTCGTTCTCGGTCTCCTGCTCGCCGGCTGGTTCCTCGTGCCGACCGTGATCAAGCGGGCGCTCGGCATCAGTTTCTTCGAGCTGCAGGCGCCCGTCCACCTCGCCGCCTCCCACGTGCGCGACCTGCAGGATTTCTGGTCGCTCCGCACGCGCTCAAGTCACGATCTCATCGCCGCCGGACGGGATCTCGCCCGGCTCAACGCCAGCTACGAGGTCACGCTGCAGCAGACCGAGACGCTGCGTCGCGAGGTCGCACGGCTGGAGGCGCTGCTCCGCATGCCCACCCTGCCGGGCTACCGGAGCGAACCGGCCCGGGTCGCCCGCCGGGACTTCAACGCGTGGTGGCAGCGGCTCACCGTCCGCAAGGGCCGCAACTATGGGATCGTCCCCGGATCCCCCGTCATCTTCGGCGGCGGCGTCGTGGGCAAGGTCACCGAGGTCCACGCCTACACCGCGGTGGTTGACCTGATCAGCAGCCCCACCCTCCGGCTCGCCGCCACGCTTGAGGGCGACACGCGGCCACTGAGCTTCCAGGGCGCGAACAATCCCGCGTTCGGTCCCGCCCGCGGCATCGTGGACTACGTGCCCACGGACGCCTCCGCGAGCGAGTTCAGCCCGCGGCGCATCGTCACCTCGGGCCTGGGCGGGGTCTTCCCGGCCGGACTGCTCATCGGCGAGATCGTCCGCCTCGAGACCAGCACCGACGGACTGTTCAAGACGGGCGAGGTGCGCCTCGACAACCGCCTCTCCGAACTCACCGAGGTCACTGTCCTCGTGCCCGAGCGCCGGGACTGAACGAAGCCAGCCATGCGGCGCACCGTCGTCTTCTTCCTCACGCAGTTCCTCCTCTGGGCCTTGGTCTCGCAGGCCAACCATGAACTCACCCCGTGGGGAATCGCGCTGTTCCTCGGCGGTCTGTTCGTGGGACTCTCCGCCCTCACCTTCGACCGGCGCGAGGCGCTGGTGGGAGCCTTAGCCGCCGGGTTCCTCCATGACGTCGGCACGCCGCTGCCGTTCGGCACCCACGCGCTGGCCTTCGCGGCCGCCGTCGTCTTCATCCAGCACGTGCGGCACCGGCTCAATCGGCACGAGGGCCTCGTCACCGTGATGGTGATCCTCATCACGAACCTCGGGCTGTTCCTGGTGATCAGCGCGGTAGCCCTGCGCCTCCTGCCCGACGCGGATCGCCTGACCTCCCGGGTCTTCAGCGACCTGATCGCGTCCCAGATCGTGCTCGCCCTGGTTTCCCCGTGGTTCCTCGCCCTGCAGACGCAGGCGCTGCGGCTGGGCGGGTGCGCGACGTCGCCGGAGACCGCCGCCCACGGCTGACACGGACCCGCCCATGCCCACCTCGTCCGTCGAACGCTCCGGCAGCCTGGTCGAAACCCACCGCGGCTACAACCCGCGGCTCCTCGTCTTCCACGGCGTCCTCGCGCTCGCCTGCCTCGGCGTCACCGCGGGACTGGCCTATCAACAACTGATCAAGACGGACATCTACCACGATCTGGAGCGCGTGCAGAACCAGCGCCGCGTGCTCACTCCGGGACCACGCGGCAACATCTACGATCGCGAGGGCCGTCTCCTCGTCGGCAACCGTCCGCGCTTCGCCGTCACCCTCAACCTGGACGAACTCCGGGGCGAGTTCCGGACCGAGTTCCTCCGCATCCGCCGCGCCTACCGCGAGGCCGACGACCGCAACCTGCCGTCGTCCGGAGAGCTGGAACAAATCGCGCGGTTCACCGTCGTCCAGCGCTACCTCGACGAGGTCAACCGGCGGCTCGAACGCGCCGAGAAGCTCGACGGCCAGGCCTTGACGCGCCACTTCCGACGGCAACTCCTCCTGCCTTACATCCTCGTCGACGATCTCCATCCCGACGAGTACGCCCGCCTGCTTGAGCAGTTGCCCGTCACCTCCGCGCTGCAGGTCTACACAACCACGGCACGCCACTACCCGTTCCAGTCCGCCGCCGCCCACACCCTCGGCTTCGTCGGACTCGCCAGCCTCGAGGACAGCCCCACCATCAGCCTCCCCGGCGAGGAGTTGAAGACCTTCGCGATGAAGGGCTCCATCGGCCGGGACGGGCTGGAGCGCTACTTCGACGAAATCCTGCAGGGCGAGACGGGCGGCACCATCTACCGCGTCGATCCCGCCGGCTACCGCGTGAATCCCCCACTCGTCCGGCGCCTGCCGGTCCAGGGACGCGATCTGGTCACGAGCCTCGACATCGATCTTCAACTCTCCGCGGAGGCCGCCCTCGGCAAGCTCGAGTTGCCCGCCTCCGCCGTGATGCTGGAGGTCGCCAGCGGCGAGGTGCTCGCGCTGGCGACCAAGCCGGACTTCGACCTCAACGCGACCTCGCCCCGCATCGCGGCGGGTGCGTACCAGCAGATTGATGCGGCCGGCGGCTGGTACAACCGCTCGGTCAAGGGCATCTATCCTCCGGGTTCGTCATTCAAGATCCTCACCGCCATCGCCGGGTTGCGGGCGGGCACGCTTGACCCGGACGCCACCGTGAACTGCGAAGGCGTGTACCGCGTCGGCCGCCGGCTCTTCCCCTGCCACGACGGCCACGCCCACGGTCCGATCCGGCTCGCCCAAGCGATCGAGGTTTCCTGCAACGTGTATTTCTACGCGCAGGGTCTGCGGCTCGGCGCGGAGCGCCTCGCCGAGGAGGCTCGACGCTTCGGCTTCGACCAGCCGACCGGCATCGAACTGCCGTTCGAGACCAAGGGCATGCTCGTGCCGGACGCGGCCTGGAAGAGGCGCTTCATCGCGCAGCGCAAGCTGCCGCCCGACCAGCAGGCGATCGAGGAGCGCTGGTACGACGGCGACACCGCCAACTTCTCCATCGGTCAGGGCTTCCTCCTCGTCACGCCGCTCCAGATGGCGAGCTTCGCCGCCTCGGTCGCACGCGGCGAGACGCGCACCCGCCCGACGCTGCTCCACGATCCCGCGCGCGCTCCGCTCCGTTCCGACCCGATCGGCCTGAACCCGGTCGCCCGCGCCGCCCTGCTGCGGGGCATGGAGGACTGCGTGATCTCGCCTCACGGCACCGCGCGCATCCTCAACTCGCCCGCGCTCAGGATCCCCGATCTCCGCATCGCAGGCAAGACCGGCACCGCCCAGGTCGCCACGCCGGGGGGCACCCGCAATCTGGCTTGGTTCATCTGCTTCGCACCCGTCGACCGCCCCGAGGTCGCCCTCGCCGTCATGGTCGAGGGTGACACGCCGGGCGAGGAATTCGCCGGGGGGCGCTATGCGGGGCCGGTCGCGCGCGACATCCTGAAGACGTGGTGGGACAAGCGGCGCGCCGCCGGACCGCTCAGCCGCGCGACCGCAATCCGGCCATGACGTCGCGGAGGGGACGCGTGTTGACCACCTGCTCCCGGGTCAGCCACCCCTTGCGCGCCGCGAGGATGCCTGCCCGCACGTGCTGCAGCGAGGCGGTGTCGTGCGCATCGGGGTTGATGACGCAGCGCAGGCCGCGTTCGGCGGCGCGACGCCAGTGCCGCCAGTCCATGTCGAGCCGCAGCGGGCTCGCGTTGAGCTCGATCGCCACGCCGTTGGCGATCGCCGCGTCGATCACGCGTCCGTGATCGAAGGCATACCCGGGGCGGCGCAGGAGCAGGCGACCCGAGATGTGCCCGAGCATGGTGGCGCACGGATGCTCGATCGCGCGCACGATGCGCCGGGTCATTTCCTCCTCGGTCTGCGCGAACGCGCTGTGCACGGAGACGACCACGTAGTCCAGGGTGGCAAGCACCTCATCGGCGTAGTCCAAGCGGCCGTCGGGAAGGATGTCGCACTCGACGCCCGCGAAGACGTGACAGCGGAAACGACGCGAAGCGTTCAGCGCGGCGATCTCCGCCACCTGCGCGGCGAGACGCTCCTCGAAAAGTCCGTTCGCCTGGAAGCTGGACTTCGAGTGGTCCGCAATTCCGAGGTACTCCCAGCCCAGCGCCTCCGCCGCCGCGGTCATCTCAGCCAGCGTGCTGCGTCCGTCGCTCGCCGTGGTGTGGTTGTGGAACGCGCCGCGCAGGTCCGACTCCTCCACCAACGTCGGCAGTTCACCCCGCTCCGCCGCCTCAATCTCCCCCATCCCTTCCCGGAGTTCGGGCGGGATCGGATGCAGGCCAAGCGCCGCGAACAGTTCGGCCTCGGTCTTGATGCGGCGCCGGTGGCGGGCCGACGTGGCCTCAGCCTTCTCCTTCACCGTGCCCTCCCCAGCCGCCGGTTCGAGTCCCCACTCGCTCAGGCTGAGTCCCCGGGTCTGCGCCCGGTGGCGGAGTTCAACGTTGTGCGCCTTCGATCCGGTGAAATGGTGCAGCGCGAACGCGAACTGATCCTCCGGCACGAGCCGCAGGTCCGCCTGCAGCCCGCTCGCGAACCGCACGCTCGCCTTGGTCTCACCCCGGGCGGTCACTTCCTTGACGCCGGGCATCGCGCAGAACCACGCCACGACGGGGGCGACGTCCTCCGCGGCGACGATGAAGTCAAGGTCTCCGACGGTTTCGAGTCCGCGGCGCAGGCTGCCGGCGGCCTCCGCGTGCTGCACCTGCGGGAGAGCGCGGAGTCCGTGCAGGATCGGAGCCGCCTCGGCCGCGGCGTCCCACCACAGGTGTCGCTGGGCATACGCCTCCCGGTTCGCGATCCCCTCCAGCAGCTTCTGCTGCGACTTCTCACCAAAGCCGGTCAATGCCGCCACGCGCCCCTCGCGGCACGCCGCCGTGAGGCCAGCGATGTCCGAGATGCCAAGTCGGTCGTGCAGGGCCCGGATCTTCTTCGGACCAAGACCGGGGATTTCGAGCATCTCAACGAGCCCGGGTTCGACGGAAGCCTTCAGGCGGTCGAAGAACTCGAGCTGACCCGTGCGGTGCAGGGTGGCGATCTTCTCCGCCAGCGCCTCGCCGATGCCCTTCACCGACTGCAGTTCACCCTGATCCACAAGTCGCGCCAGGTCCTCCGGCTCGATTGCCTCCAGCGCCCGCGCCCCCGCCGAATAGGCGCGGACCTTGAACGGATTCTCTCCCTTCAACTCCAGCAGGGTGGCGATCTGATCGAGCACCTCAGCGATCTCGTTCTTCGTCATGGCGCCAGCGTACGCGCACCGCGCCGAAAGTCACGGCGAGGATACGGCAGCATTTGGGTTCGTGATCCGCCGGGATTTCGTCTCCCTTCGTCGCCATGGCCTTCGAGTACCCGCGCACCATCCATTTTCCCGAGACTGACGCCGCCGGCGTGGTCTTCTTTGCGTCGTACCTCGCCCTCTGCCACGAGGCCTACGAGGAGGCGCTCGCCTCCGCCGGGATGCGGGTGAGCGATTTCTTCGCGGGGGAGAGACACGGGGTGATCATTCCCATCGCCCGCAGCGAGGCGGATTACCTGCAGCCCCTGACGGTGGGCGACCGGATCCGCATCCGCGTGCGGCCGGAGCGCCTCGACGCACACCGCTTCGCCATCAGCTACGAGGTGGTCCGATCCGGCCCGCCCGAGAAGACGGTCGCCCGCGCCCGCACCGAGCACGTGTGCATCCACGCCACGTCCCGCGAGCGCGTGCCCCTCCCCGCCGAGCTTGCCGCGTGGGTGGACGCGCGCTGAACGACGGGCGGCCGGCGCCGCGGATCAACCCGCCGCCCGCACCAGCCGCAGCAGTTCCGCGCGGTTGAGCTTTCCCTGCGCGTTGCGCGGCCAGGTCGCAAGCGGCACGTAGCGCTTGGGCCGCCGGAAGGACGCCAGCGTCGGTTCAATCCTCCGCCGCACCGCGCCGAGGTCCGGTCGTCCACCAGCGGCCGGGTAACAGGCCACGACCGTCGCCCCCCAGTCCGGGTCCGGGAGGCCGATCACCGCGACATCCTCGAATTCACCCGTCGCGCGCAGCGCCGTCTCAACCGCCACCGGGTCGATCTTCTCGCCACCGCTGATGATCAGCGCATCGCGGCGTCCCTGCACGTGCAACGCCCCCGCCGCGTCGAGGAAACCGACGTCCTGAGTGAACAGCGGCGCGCTCCGCGCGCGCCAGGCCGGGTAGTACCCGCGGAAGAGGGAGGGCCCAGCGATCACCACGGTTCCGTCCGCCTCGGCCCGCACCGTGACGTGCGGCAACGGTCGGCCACTGCTGCGGTCCCCGGCGGCAAACTCCTCCGGCCGCAGCGCGGTCACCATCGCCGCCGTCTCGGTCATTCCGTACGACAGGGAAAGAGGCAGTCGGGCGCGCGCGGCGGCGTCCAGCAGGCCCGGCCACGTCGGCCCCCCGCCGACGAAGACGGCGCGGAATCGGCGAAGCCACGCCCGCGCGCGGGCCCGCGCGAGCAAACGTTGCAACTGCGTGGGCACGACCGACACGAACGCCTCCGGGGCCGTCCACGCCGGAACTTCACCACGCTCCACCCGGGCCCACGACTCGGAACGGAATTCGCCGCCGGTCAGGGCCGCGCGAAGCCAGCCCATCAGTCCGCTCACGTGGTGCAGCGGCAGGATGCCGCACGTCGAGATGCGCCCGCAGTCAAAATGCCGCGCAAAACCAGCGACGGCGGCGGCGAGGGTCTCCGCGTCGTGCCGGGCAAACCGGATGACGCCGGACGATCCTCCGGTCGGAATGCAGAGCCATCCGCGGGCGGGTGCGGGTCGCGCCGGCACCCGCGCGAGGAGACGGCGCAAGTCGCCGCGCTCCGCCGCGCCCCACGCAGGATTCGCGAGGAACACGAGCCCGCGCCCCGCCACCGCGGCGGCGAAGGCCGTCCGGAAGGCGGCCGGATCCCGCTCGCACACGACCACCGGTCGATCGGAACGGCGGCGCGGGACCCGCGCCTGCAGGCAGTCGCTCAGCGCAACGCGTTCCATGCTTCCTCCGGATTCATGCGCTCCACGTCCGCCCAGCGCCAGAAGGGAACTAGGGGCGGCACCGCTCCCGCCGATCCGGCAAAGAGCGACCCCACCCCGAAACCAACCGCCCGGGCCTCTCCCGGCCAGGCAAAGGCCCAATGAAGGCCCTGCCTGAAACCGATCGCGGTCTCCAGCGCCGAGGAGAACACCACCGATGCACCGGCTTTCGCGAGACGCGCCATCGCCCGGGGCGGATTCACGAGCAGGGTCGGCTTGACCACGAAGACCCCGGGCCACCCGCGACCCAGCCACGCATCGAGGTCATTCTCTTCGGCGATGGATTCGTCGAGGGCGAGGGTGACCGGATAATCCGCGGCCAGGCCGAGCAGGAGATCCTCGGCCCCGCGACTGCGGGGCTCGATGGGTTGCTCCACGTACTCGATCGGACGCTCCGCCGCGGCGTCCAGCCACCGCTCCGCCTGCCGCCGATCCCAGGCGCCGTTGGCATCGAGGCGCAGGCGCGCGCCGCCCGGCAGCAGCGCCAGCAGGTCATCCAGCAGGGCAAGCTCGTCGGCGATCGGGTCCACCCCGACCTTCCACTTCGCGACGCGAAATCCGAGGTCCAGACGCTCCCGCAGCACCCCGAGGGCGGCGCGACCCGCCGGCAGCAGCGCGGCCACGGCGACGTGGTCCCGGAGCCGTGCCGGCGGGGCCACTGGGTCGACGCCCGCCTCGCTCAGCGCGGTGCGGAGGCCCGGCAGCGTGTCAGCGCACGCCATCAACTCCGCGCCCTTGGGAGTCGGCCCGAGGCGAGAAAGAGCAGCCGTGCACTCCGCGAGGGAGCGCCCCCCGAAGGCCTCGATCGGAGCGATCTCGCCGTAGCCCACGCGTCCATCGGCAGCGACGATTCGGAGCAGGATGCCCTCGCGCTCGGTCCACGGACCGTGCGCGGTCCGCAGGGGCGTCCGGAACGGCAGGCGGTAGGGCCGCAAGACGACTTCGACCGGGGCATCCATGCCGTCAGCGGACCCCGCTAGGCGCCCGGCGCCTCGGCGCGGGAGCGGGCGTCGGCTTCAATCAGCGCCTTGATGCGGTCCAACTCGGCCCGGACGGCCCGCTTCACGTCCGGGAGCTCGGACGCCGACCGCACCTCGGCCCGGCCGAAGACGTAGAACTTCATCTTCGGCTCCGTGCCGGATCCGCGGGCGGCGAAGGTGTAGCCGTTCGCGAGGGTCACCACGTACAGATCCTGCCGCGGAATGGTGTCGCCGTCGTCATCCACGATCGTCTCGCGCCCGAAGTCCTGGAATCGCGTGACCGCGACGTCGCCGAAGGCCCGGGGCGGTTGCTGGCGGTAAGTCTCCAGAATGCGGCGGATGCGCGCCGCCCCGCTTGCGCCCTCGTAATAGAGGTTGATCACACCCTCGAGGAAGAATCCATTTTCCAGATACAGCTGGTCAAGGCACTCGGGGATCGTCCGGCCCTCGCGCCGGGCCGACGCGGCCAATTCGCAGAACATCAGGCATGCGGCGTTGCCATCCTTGTCGCGCAGGGAGTCGTTCGGCAGGTACCCGTAGCTTTCCTCGGTGCCGAAGGCGTAGAAGGTGCTGTGCTGCTGCAGGAGCGCCGCGCGCTCGCGCAGGGGCAGTGCGTCGTAGTCGAGCGGACGTCCGTCCCGGACCGGCAGCGCGGCGCGCAAGCGCTCCTCGTAGCGGCGCAGCTTCTCCGCGATCCACTTGAAGCCGGTCAGCGTGTTGATGACCTTCACGCCGTGCCGCCGGCCGATCGCATCCTGCAGCGGCGTGGTGACGAACGTCTTGATGATCGCCACGCGCGCGCTGCCCTCGGCCGGGATCCAGCCGAGTTCCTTGAACCGCCGCAGGCGGAAATCCGCGAGCAGCGCGCCGATCTGGTTTCCGGTCAACAGCTCCATCGTGCCGTCCGGACCCCGCACCGCCACACCCATGCGGTCGCAGTCCGGATCCGTCGCCAGCACCACATCCACCCCTCGCTCGTTCGCGAGGGCCACGCCGGCGGACAACGCCTCGGCATTCTCCGGATTGGGCGACTTCACCGTGGGGAACCGGGCATCGAAGTCGGCCTGGCTCGCGACCTCGTGCACCTCGATCCCGAGTCCGCGGAGAAGCGGCAACGTTGACACGCCGCCGGTGCCGTGGATCGCGGTGAAGACCACGGCGAGTCGGGTCGATGCGAACACGGACGGATCGATCGCGGCCTGCGCCGCCACCGCCAAGTAGGCCTGGTCGGCCGCGGGACACAGCACCGTGACGCCCTCGAGGGTCGCATCGAGAAAGCGGCCCGCCTCGGCGAGCGACACGGCATTCACCTGGGCGACGATGGCCTGGTCGTGCGGCGGCACGACCTGCGCGCCGTCATCGAAGTAGGCCTTGAAGCCATTGTCGTGCGGCGGATTGTGGCTGGCGGTGATCACCACGCCGGCGTGGGCGTGGAGGTGGCGCACGGAGAAGCTGAGTTGCGGCGTGGAGCGGGGGCCGTCGAAGATGAAGGCCTGCCCGCCCAGGCGCGTCCACGTGCCGGCGGCGAGTTCGCAGAAGCGGCGGGAGAAATGCCGGACGTCGTGCGCAACGACGAGGGCCGGGCGCTCCTGCCGACCCTGAGCCGCGAGGTGGGCCGCAACGTGTCGGAAGAGCCCCACCGTCGCACGCACGAGGGTGAAGTCGTTCAGCACGTTCGCTCCCACCGCCGCGTTCGCTGGCGCGGGACCGCCGCCCCGCTCGGCGGCGGTCGAAACCACGCCGATCGTCCGTCCGCGCATGCCGCCGGTGCCGAACTCAAGGTATCGGTAGAAGCGGTCATTCAGCTCATTCCACGCTTCGCGCCGAAGCAGTTCGTCAATACTCTCGCGCGCCCAGACCGGCAGGTCTGCGGTCAGCCAGACCGCGAGGTTCTCGGCGGCGCCGGGTAGGAGGCGACCGGAGGCGACGGCGGAAGCGAGGATCGGAGGAAGCGAGGACATGGCGGAAGCGGCGGACGGGAAATCAGGAGTCGTGGCCGAGGCAAAAACCCGGAGTCACGGCGGCAGGCTTCGGATCGAGGCGGGCCCACGATTCCCCTAACGAGACGAGGTCATCGCCGAAGAGCGGCGAGACCTCGATCGGGAAGAGTGGCAGCCCGCTCGGGTCCACCGGGAGGGTGGCCCCGACGGCCCGGAGCCATCCTGCGAAGAGGCGGAGTTGCGCCTCGCGGCAGGTCGCGGGCGAGTCGACGCCCTCGGCGTTCTTCACCGGTGCAAAGTCGCCCGCACGGTCGGTCTCGAGCACCAGCGGGTTGGCCGCGAAGGGCAGCGCGTCGAAGACGAAGAGTTCGAACTTGATCCCATTCGGCCGCAGCGGTTGGACCGGACGCCCCTCACGGTCGATGGTCGGGATCTTCTTGTCCGCCCGATGGAAGGGCAACGAAGCCCCGCCCTCGCCCCGGGCGACGCGGCGCGCGAACTCCCGGGAGAAGAGATGGATCGCGATCGAGCCGGCGAGGAAGCGCAGCCGACCCGTCGCCGGATCGGTCTCCCGCTGGCGGTCCAGCGCAAGGTCGGAGTACTCGATCACGCAGGTGCGCCCACGCTGGCGGCAGAAATGGCCCACCTTCTCCTCAGGGAAAGCCTTGGGCACCATCTTGCTCGACATCTCCGAGCCAGAGAGCAGGTGCCAGCCAATGAAGGCGGGGTCGATCACGCGCACGAGCGGGTTGTCGACTTGGAAATAGCTGATGATGTCGGCTCCAAGCGCCGCCATGCGGTCGAACGCTCCGGCGCGCTCCAGAGCCCGCAGGGAGCCGCCGTGGCCGTCCGGGGAGAGCGCCAGCGAGCCGGGCGTTTCGAGCAGGATGCGTCCCGAGGCATCCACGGCGGGCATCCGGCCCTGTCGGAGAAAGTGCACTTGGTCGGCCTGGAGGCCGAACCACCGGTGCTGCGCGAAGAAGGCCTCGGTCGCGGCGTGGTTTTGGTGGCTGGTGAGGATGAACCAAGGAACCCGGCGACCGTACCGCCGCTCGGCGGCGAGCAGTTTGTCGGCAAAGACCGCAAACAACGGGCGTTGCCGGACGGGTGTCACCGGAAAAGTACCCTTCGGCCCCTCGAAACCGAGGCGCGTGCCTTGCCCTCCGGCCACCGTGAAGGCGGCGACCCGCCCGGCGCGCAGCGCGGCCTCTCCCACCTCCCTCGCCTGCCGCCAGCGCTCCGGGTCACCGCCGTTCTCCGGAAGCGGCACGTAGGGGGCGGGCTCAAGGTCGGCGGGAGCCGCCACCGGCGTACCGCCCAAGAGGCTCCGCTTGAGGACGGCCAACTCGGCTAGGTCAACCTCGGCGGCCTCCGCGAACAACCGCGCCTGCTCCGTCGGCCCCAACCGGTCGAGGAAGGCGAAGACCTGCCCCTGCCCGGCTTCGCGGAATGCATCGATGAGCGACTGCATGCTGCCAGCAAAGTCCCTTGCCGACCCGCGGGGAAGCCCAAACACCGACCGCCGGGGCGGTCGTTCAATCCTCAGTCGGGAAGCGGAACACCGCCTCCTCAGGCTTGGCGTACATGAGCCGCCGCCGGATCACGCGCTCAACATAGCCCGGATCCTCACGCAGCCGCTGCAAGGTGCGCTCCTGATCCGCCAACCGCGCCTGCAATTCGATCAGGCGGGCCCGGGTGCGCGCCTCCTGCAATTGCAATCGCTCAAACTCACGGCGCGTCTGGAAGAAGAAACCAGCCGACGTCACCCCGATGCCGATAAAGAGCACGAGATAAAGGCCGATGATGAACTTCTTGAGGTTCAAGACGCTCACCTTAGATACTAAACAGTCGCATCTGTAAATTCTGCGCTGCAGGATTTGTCGCTTTTTTGCCGATCACCCTTTCCTGACGCATGTATCAGAGCTTCTACGGATTCGCAGAGATGCCGTTCAGCATCACGCCGGATCCCAAGTTTCTCTACTCGAGCCCGACTCACCTGGAGGCCCTCCAGCACTTGAAGTTCGGCCTACAGGAAAGGCGGGGTTCATCGTCCTGGTCGGCGAGGTGGGATGCGGCAAGACCACGCTGTGCCGACGACTGCTCGAGGAACTGCACCCTGACTACTGGGACACCGCGCTGATCCTGAATCCGCGGCTTTCCGAGACGGACATGACCGGCCTCAACTTTTCGAGCCACCCCGAGTGTTAGTCCGGGATGTAGTTATGGGTTGATCTATCGGTTGTCGTTGAAGCTGTCCCGACGGAGGGAGGCCGGAGGCCGACCGGAGTCGGGGCAGC